>Ga0210027_1000844_pt1 | contig 30118 bp, 29 predicted proteins | sample CryGeymeta201510_FD_183978 | JGI IMG/M metagenome (GOLD analysis project Ga0210027, IMG submission 183978) | Groundwater microbial communities from Crystal Geyser aquifers in Utah, USA - Crystal Geyser metaG 2015-10 (SPAdes) (version 2) | ecosystem: Environmental > Aquatic > Deep subsurface >...
AAACCCTCTCTTGTTTATGTCTGTTCAACAGGTGTTATAGGTACACCCATGCCTATAGAGCGGATAAGACCAAGGATTTCTGAACTGGCAGATAATCTTGGCAGGTCTGCTATAGGAGATGTTGCAGAAGCGATAATGACGACTGATACATTCCCGAAGATTGTAAAGAAGAAAGTAAAGATGGGTAACAAAGTAGGCTGTATAGTAGGTATCTGTAAAGGTGCCGGCATGATATGCCCTGATATGGCGACTATGCTTTGCTTTATAATGACAGATATTGCAGTAAATCAAAAGACATTAGATAAAACACTAATTAATGCTGTGAAGAAGTCATTCAACAGAATTACCATTGACGGTGACAGATCAACCAATGACGCTGCACTAATAATGGCTAACGGCATGCTCGGAAATCCGCAAATTACAGAGAAATCAGGAGCATACCCTGCATTTAAAAAGGCTCTGCATGAACTTACTTTGGATTTATCAAAATTAATTGTTAAGGATGGTGAAGGGGCATCTAAGTTTATTGAGATAGAGGTAAGGGGTGCAAGGAGTGAGGCGGATGCTGAAAAGGCTGCATTTACAGTGGCAAATTCAAATCTTGTAAAAACCGCTATTTATGGAAATGATGCGAACTGGGGCCGCATCATGGCAGCCCTCGGATATTCGGGTATTGCTCTTAAAGAAGAAAAAATAGATATTTATTTCGGAAAGGTAAGAATTGTCAATAAAGGCGTAAGCACGGGGAAAGATAAGGAGGCAGGCAAGGCATTGAGAGGAAAGGACATTAAGATAATAATTGATCTGCACATCGGAGGATCTTCTGCCAAGGTCTTGACCTGTGACCTGACAGAAGAATATATCAGGGTTAACGCAGCCTACAGAACCTGAAATTTTTCTTGACAAAAGTTTTTTAGCAATGGTTTTAAAAACAAATGCCTCGTTATCTCCCCTAATACTGCTGTCCAGTTTCCACGGACAGCAGTATTTCTTTTGAGTTACTTTAAATTTCTATAAGTTCGTATTCCCTCCTGCCCAATCCAAGTCTTTCTGACTCTTCTATCTGAATCAAGTATGGCTTTTCACTGAGCTTGGAAAAGATGTCATCGCCTTTTACGATGTTTTTTTCCTCAGATGCCGACTGGGGTAGGGGGGGAGCTTTTAAGAGCATATCAACACTTGCCTGTTCGATCGCAACTATATCGTCCGATATCAAAATCCCCTGATCCTGTATGACAGGCACATCTGCCATAGGCATACAATCACATTCAGGCTGTATCTCTGTAAGAAAATTTATATAGATGACCTTACCTTTTTTAAATGTGCTGAGGACTGTCATTGCAGACTCTGCGAGGGAACGCATAAACCTCTCATCATCACCGGGCAGCGAAAGTGCACCTGAGGGACAGACCCTTGTGCATCTGCCGCATCTCCAGCAGTCTTCTTCTTTGTAAGCAAAAAGTTCATTCTCAAATTTTATGGTTTCAAGGGGACATATCTCCTCACACTGGTAACAGAGTTCACATCTTTCCTTATGCCAGATCAATTTGCCCTCTCCTACCGTATGCATAGCGCCCCTGCCGCATTTCCAGCCGCATTCTCTGTGTTTTGAACTCACGCCCCCCATTGCGATATTTTTTATTGCACCCGCATAGCCGGCCTGTATATGACCCTTTACATGAGAACAGACGACCATCCCAGGCACATCATGTATGACGCTTGCTACTGCAATCTCGGAGATTATTTCGCCTGCTTTTACTATTATGCTGTCGTTGCCATATAACCCGTCTGCAAGTATAACAGGCGCTCCTACTGAAAGATGGTTTATTCCGTTCTGGTTTGCGACCTCAAGATAATCAAGACCTTTAATCCGTACGGTATCCGTTACAAAAGGTTTTGCGGTGATACTTTTCAATGCATCAACAACTTTTCTTAAAAAAATAGGCCGTACTATTCTATGTGCACCTTCAGAGCCGAAATGTGTCTTTACAGCAACCCATTCCTTCGGCTCAAAATAATTTGACAGGTTAAACTCTTTAAGAAGCCTTTCAAGCTTACCAGGCATGCTGTCGTCATATTTCCATTTCATCGCCCTTGCGGATGCAAAATATACCTTAGACATATATATAATCCCTCCTTTAAGATCCTTTCAGCAACGCAAATCTCGGTTCTTATTATATCAATTTTTGTAGTATCAATTGCATTCTGTAGATAGCGAACTCTGTTCCAATGAGTTGTTATGAAAAGATATTCTGAAAAACGTAAACAACTTTTACCTAAATTGAGTGATTCTTATGGATGAATCCTCTAAAATTGTCATTGCGAGGAGCGGAGCGACGAAGCAATCCCTTCACTTAGAGATTGCTTCGCTACGCTCGCAATGACGGTATTGGTAATGGTTCTCATGATACCCTTGCGTAATTTAGGTTGAAATAATTAATAAAATCGAAAAGCAAAGATAATAAGAAGTTAAACTGCTATAATGTAACCATGAAAGAGGCGATGTTTTATGAAAAACTCGATGAGAAGAAAGTCAGGTGCTTTCTCTGTGCACATCATTGCTTAATCAAGGAAGATAAAAGAGGGATCTGTTGTGTACGTAAAAATATAAATGGCACTTTATACAGCCTCGTTTACGGTAAGGTTGTCTCCATGAATATTGACCCTATTGAGAAAAAGCCACTTTTTCACTTCCTGCCCGGATCGACCTCTTTTTCAATCACAACTGTAGGCTGCAATTTCCGATGCGAGCACTGCCAGAATTTTGAGATATCCCAGTATCCAAAGGAACATGAAGACATCCCTGGTCAGTCTGTTACACCAGAGGCTATAGTAGAGGCAGCAAAAAGGAATGGCTGTGAGAGTGTTTCATATACCTATACTGAACCAACTATATTCCTTGAGTTTGCCTACGACTGTGCAAAGCTTGCACATGAGAAGGGCATAAAAAATGTCTTTGTGAGTAATGGATATACAAGCCCTGAGGCAACAAGGGTTATTGCGCCTTATCTCGATGGAAACAATATAGACCTCAAGGGAGGCGATGATTTTTATAAGAAAATATGCGGTGCAAAACTTGAACCTGTCAAAGATACGATAAGGCTTATGAAGGAACTCGGGGTCTGGGTTGAAGTAACGACATTAATAATCCCGGATTATAATGATTCTGAAGACGACTTAAGGAATATAGCAGAGTTTATCAAATCAGTTGATTCTTTTATACCATGGCATGTAACCCAATTTTATCCAACATACAAATTAACTGATAAGCCAAGAACGCCTGTGAAAACATTACGGAGGGCAAGGGAGATAGGGTTTGAAGTCGGCCTCAAATATGTATATGAAGGCAATGTGCCGGGAGAAGGCGGAGAAAACACGTATTGTCCAGATTGCAAAGAACTTCTAATCAAGCGCTTTGGTTTTAGTATTATCGAAAACAAGATTAAAGGTGGAAGATGCTCAAAATGCGGGATAGAGATTGAAGGGGTGTGGAAATAATCACAAACCACGCATCATTATAACTGCATCCTCAATCGGATAAGTATAATAATCCTTTTTTGTACCCATGACCCTGAAACCGAGGCGTTCATAAAACTTTTTTGCCTCAAGGTTTGAGACCCTTACCTCAAGATATAGATGCCTGCAGTCAATCTCTTTAAATCCATTTAGAACATCTTCAACAAGTTTTGTTGCAATACCCTGCCTCCTAAAGTCAGGATGAACTGCGAGGTTCAGTATATGGCCTTCATCCATTATGTGGTTTATACATATATAGCCGATGATATTATCTCCGAGTACTGCAACCTTTGTAAAAGAATATAGCTTGTGGATTTCATTTAAAAAAGCATCTTTAGACCAGGGTGTGGTAAATGACATGTGCTCGATCTGCAGAACATCAGGAATATCAGATACCTGCATTTCTCGTATTAATATCTCAGGCATCTCTTTTAATCTCGGCCTCTGATCTCCTTATATAAAATGGAACCAGGCTTACAGGTTCGGAAAACTCTCCTTTTATAGCCTTTTTTATTCCGATATAAGCCACATTTGCAGGTGAAGGTACTATCTTCTCAGGGGATGCAAAGATCGCCTTCTCACCCATCATCTCGATTATTTTATCTTTGTAAAGAATTGCCCCTTCGCCAGTGAAAACAACCTTATCATCAAAAAATCCCCCCTCCCCCCTGCCCTCTCCCACAAGTGGATAGGGAAAATCCCCTCTTGAAAGGGGTGCAGGGGTGTGTTCCTCATTAATTTTTTCCAAAAGCCTGTTTACTTTTATTGATACCTCGTCTATTAATCTTGTAAAACCTTCATTTTCCCATTTAAACAATGCGGCATATACTTCTTTTTTCCTTGCATCAAGCATGGGGCAAACAGGATGACTACAGTAAGGGAAATTCCATGCAAATGCCTCAAGGGTTGGAACAGAGACTATGGGTTTTCCTGTTGCATAGGAAAAGCCTTTCACAGTGCTTAACCCTATTCTGAGACCTGTGAAAGAGCCCGGGCCGATAGCTATTGCAAAGACATCAATATCAGATATCTTAAGTCCTGCCTGCCTTAAGACGTGGTCTATCTCTGTCATCAGCCTCTCTGAATGTGTTGATTTCACATTAAGCCTCACCTCAGCAATCAGGCCTGATAAATTGTCCATAATAGCTATGCCTCCAAGCATTGTAGATGTCTCTATTGCCAGTATTTTCATCTTTAAAAGCCTTTTAAAAACTTAATATACCACTAAACTTTGGATATTTTCACAGAAAAGACAATTGATGCAATAATGCAGATTGTGGCTGAAATACTAACTGCTCTGGTAGTCCCAACAGAATCAGCTAAGATGCCTATGAGTGAGTTGCCAAGAGGGGCTGTACCTAAAAACACAATCGCATATACACTCATTGCCCTTCCTCTCAGGCTGTCAGGGACAGAAAGCTGTATAAAACTGTTTGCGGTCGCAAGGAAACTCACTATTCCCCATCCGACAAATATAAGGATAACCATAGAAAGATAAAAATTCTTTGATAGTGAAAAAGCAAAAAGTGTAAACGAAAAGCACAGGGCTGATATAGACATAAACCTGTCCTTGTATTTTATATCACCCTTGAATGCAAGAGATAAGGCCGCTGTTAATGCACCTGTCCCTGCAGCACTGACAAGGAATCCAAGACCTTTAGGACCGGCTCTTAAAACTTCCACTGCAAACACTGGAAGAAAGGTTATATAAGGAAGGCCTACAAAGCTGAACACCGCAATAAGAAGTATGATCCGATATATCTCGGGTTCTCTTTTTATAAACTGGATTCCCTCGATGAAATCTCTTATAAAACCTTTGGAGCTTTCCTTTATCTCGCCCCTTATATTTATCTTAGAAAGGGCAATTATGACCGCAATAAAGCTAAAAGCATTCAGATAAAAACATCCCGGAAGTCCTATATAGGAAATTGTCATTCCGGCTATAACAGGCCCTATCATGCGAGCACTATTAAATGCAGCAGAATTCAGTGCTATAGCATTCGTAAGGTTACTTTTACCTACCATCTCGACTAAAAATGCCTGCCTTGCAGGTATATCAAAGGCATTGATTGAGCCAAGAAGTGTTGCCATGAGGGCAACATGCCACACAGCAATTAAATTAATATCTGTGAGTATGCCGAGAACAAGGGCTGGAATGATTGACAACGCCTGTGTCATCAAAAGGAGGTTTCTCTTCCTGAATCTATCTGCTACTATGCCGCCGGCAAGGGTAAATAAAAGTATGGGCAGCGATCCAGCGGCTGCAACCAGACCGAGATAAAAAGGTGATTTTGTAAGGCTGTATACAAGCCATCCCTGTGCTACAGACTGCATCCACGTACCGGACAAAGAAATGAGCTGGCCGAACCAGAAGAGTCTGAAGTCCCTGTAATGTAAAGCTGAAAACCTTTTCATATTTTCCATTTATTTATATTTATTTTAACGGAATATGAATTTAAATTTTAGAATAAGCTATTGATAGTCAGGATTGGATTCCAAGAAACCTGATTAAATGAAAATATGGCTAACTATTTTCTTTTAGCTTCGAAAAATCAGCGATGACTGATACAGTTTTCCATATCTCATTTAGTAATGCAAGTCTGTTTTGCTTTATCTCTTCCTGTTTATCCATCACAAGGACATGGTCAAAGAAATGATTAATCGGACCTGTTAATGAGGAGACAAGATTTATTGCGTCATAATACTTCCTATCCTTAAGAAGTCCTGTGAGATCAGACCTGACAGAATCGAGCTTTTCTTTTAGTCTCTTCTCTGCTTCTTCTATTAGGAGTTCAGCTTTTAGTTCGGCAGTTGCTGTTTTTGGAATTATATTATTTACACGTTTTATGGCAGGTAGAAGATCGTTGTACTCCCTGTCCTCTTTAAATTTCTGAACAGCATCAAGCCGTTCCTTAATATCTCCTAATTGTACATCGGGTGATAACTGAAGAATTGACTGTATGAGGTCAGGACTATACCCCTGATCTGAAAATACTGCTTCTAACCTATTTTCAAAAAATTGCAGGATGTTTTTTCTTGCTTCTATAGAATCCTTTAAGTCCGGCAGATTTTCTAATGCCGTATCTATAAGTTCTTTTAGTGTAAGGCTGTAGCCCCTGTTTAATATTATCGATACAATTCCAAGCGCCTGTCTCCTCAGGGCAAAAGGGTCTTCCGAGCCTGTGGGTGTAAGCCCTATAGAAAAAAAGGCAGCTATGTTATCTATTTTATCAGCTATGCTGAGGAGCGCTCCGATATCTGTCTGTGGAAGACTTCCGCCTGAATGTGCTGGAAGGTATTGCTCTTTTAGAGCTTCTGCAACCTTACTGTCTTCTCCGTCGTTTATAGCATAATATTTGCCCATGATTCCCTGAAGTTCAGGGAACTCCCTGACTACGCCTGTTATCAGATCTGTTTTAACAAGCCTTGCAGCACGATTGAGCCTGTCTTTTTCTAAGGGTAGAAGCCTATCAGCAAGAAATCCTGAAATAGATACTATCCTCTCTGTCTTTTCATAGAGGCTGCCAAGCCTCTCCTGAAATGTGACCTTCCTGAGCTCTTCTATTCTTTCGGATAGGGATTTTTTACTGTCCTCTTCAAAATAAAATCTTGCATCTTCGAACCTTGCCTTGACAACGCGCTCCGCACCAATCTTTACTGTCTCTGAATTTTCTTCGCTTGTATTGCTTATAACAACAAAGTAATTTGTAAGCCTGCCTTCTTCATTTTCTACTGCAAAATACTTTTGATGTCCTTTCATCACGGTTATGAGTAGTTCCTTTGGAAGCTTAAGGTATTCCTCAGAAAAAGTCCCGAGAACAGGCACAGGATATTCCACAAGATTTACAACTGTCTCGAGCAGTTCCTTGTCTTCAACAGGTCTTCCGCCGACAGGTGTTAAGAGTTTTTCCATCTTCTCAGTTATAATCTTTTTTCTTTCTTCCTGGTCAACTGCTACATAGTTATTTCCAAGCAACCTTTTATAGCCTGAAATATCCTTTATCTGAAAGGCAGCAGGTGACAAGAATCTATGTCCTCTGGTAATATTGCTGCTTTTTATCCCTTCTATCTCGAAATTGATAATTTCCTTATCAAGCAGAGATAGCAGCCAGCGGATGGGTCTCACAAATCTTATGTTGTTGTTTCCCCATCTCATTGATTTTGGGAAGTGCAATAAGAGCACAATTCTTTTAAGTATTTCCGGCAGCAATTGACTGACATGTACGCCTTTTTCCTCTATCACTGCAACAACATATTCTCTTTTATCCTTGTTTTTTATGATAAGGCTTTTTACGTTTACACCCTGTGAATTAGCAAATCCAACTGCTGCTTTTATAGGGTTTCCTTTTTCATCAAATGCAATCTTCATGGAAGGGCCAAATACTTCTTTATATCTGTCTTCTTGCATCAGGGGTATCCCATCTATAATCATTGCAAGTCTTCGCGGGGTACCGTATGTTTTTATATCTGAGAATTTTATATGATTTTCTTTTAAGATTATCCTGCTGTTTTCTTTTAATTGCTGCGTGGCAGAAGGCAGAAATCTCGCTGGTAAATCTTCTGTTCCTATTTCTAACAAAAGCGATAAACTGTTCACCGCGTACTCCTTAATAGTGGAAATCCTGTTTCTTTTCTCTGTCTGTAATATGCCTCTGCACATAGCTTTGCAAGATTTCTTACGCGCGCGATATAAGCTGTCCTTTCTGTGACAGAAAGAGCGCCTCTTGCGTCAAGAAGATTAAAGGTGTGTGAGCATTTCAGGCAGAACTCATAAGATGGCAGTATAAGGCCGAGCTTATTTAATCTGATTGACTCTTTCTCATGTGCATCAAACTGTTTCGATAAGAGTTCTATGTCAGCATGATCAAAATTATATTTTGAGAATTCAACTTCATCGAGGTGATGTATTTCCCCATATCTTATGCCTTTGCACCAGATCAGGTTAAATACATTGTCCACTTCCTGCAGATACATAGCAATCCTTTCAAGCCCGTATGTTAATTCAAGCGAAACAGGTTTAAGGTCAATACCTCCAACCTGCTGGAAATATGTGAACTGAGTGATTTCCATTCCATCGAGCCATACCTCCCAGCCGAGACCCCATGCACCAAGGGTAGGTGACTCCCAATCGTCCTCGACAAATCTGATATCATGTTTGACAGGGTCTATGCCTAAGTAAGAAAGGCTTTCGAGATAAACCTCCTGACTGTCGGGTGGAGATGGTTTCAGGATGACCTGATACTGATAGTAGTGCTGAAGTCTGTTTGGATTTTCTCCATATCTTCCGTCAGTCGGCCTTCTTGATGGCTCTACATAGGCTGTTTTCCACGGCTCTGGTCCCAAGACTCTGAAGAATGTAGCAGGGTGGAACGTACCAGCGCCTACTTCCATATCGTATGGTTGAAGAAGGATACAGCCTTTTTCTGACCAGAACTGATGAAGTTTTAAAATCAAATCCTGAAAATACATGATTAATTCCGTTCCTTAGTTTACACGATTTATAAATTTTTTGGCTTATCCAGTTAAAATATTTACATTTAACAGATTAAGGATTTTTGTGTTATAATTTTCAGGCGTGAATAAAAAGATCCTCATGAAAGGCAATGAAGCGATTGCTGAGGCTGCAGTTCAAGCAGGCTGTCGCTTCTATGCAGGATACCCAATAACTCCCCAGAATGAGATACCTGAGTATATGTCATGGAGGATGCCTGAAGTTAACGGCGTTTTTGTCCAGGCTGAAAGTGAACTTGCTGCAATAAATATGGTCTATGGTGCATCTGCTGCAGGTGTGAGGGCCATGACCTCATCAAGCAGTCCTGGAATAAGTCTAAAACAAGAGACGATATCATACCTTGCAGGAGCAGAACTCCCTGCTGTCATAGTTAACATACAGAGGGGTGGCCCCGGCCTTGGTAACATCTCAGGTAGTCAGGCAGATTATTTTCAGGCTGTCAAGGGTGGAGGACACGGAGACTATAAATTACTTGTATATGCTCCTTATAATCTACAGGAGATGTGGAATCTCACAATGCTTGCATTTGATAAGGCAGACGAATATAGAAATCCTGTAATGATACTCGGAGATGGTGTTATTGGTCAGATGGTGGAACCTTTTTATCCAAAACCATATGTGAGACCTGAGCTTCCAGTAAAAGATTGGGTGCTTGATGGATGCAAAAACAGGGAACCACGGGTAATAAAATCTCTTTATATGGGAGAGGGTGAACTCGAAATGAGAAACAATATACTCCAGAAAAAATATAAGGTGATGAAGGATAAAGAGGTAAGCTTTGAGGGTTATTATACTGAAGATTCTGAGATTATAATAGTTGCATTCGGAATTGCTGCAAGGATTGCCCTTTCTTCTGTAAAGAGGCTCAGGAGCGAAGGATTTAAAGTCGGCCTGTTCAGGCCGATTACACTCTTTCCATTTCCTGAAAAAGAACTCTTTATGCTTGCCAGGGAAAGCAGGCGGTTTATTACAATAGAGATGAATGCCGGCCAGATGGTGGAGGATGTAAGGCTCTCCATCAATGGTATATCAGAGGTGCTTTTTTATGGAAGACCCGGCGGTACTATCATAACTCCTGCAGAGGTTCAGGAAAAGATACTGCAGTTATTTAATCACCAGCCTTATTTAGCATAAACAAATCTTACTTTATGATAAATTTAATCGATTTAACTTCACTTCTATTGTTCTTTGTCTTTGTTTTCTGAATCTGTTATTTCAGTATCCTGTTTGGGGCTGCCGTCTTTATTAAAACGTCGTTGTCTTTTTTCTTCCTGTTTTTTCTGTCGTGAAAGTTCTTTTCTTCTCTTGTCACTTTTAAATGCTCTAGCATGTTTTGGCAATGTAACCTCCCTGGTTTTATAAAATGCATTATATCATGGAAGACAGAGAGAAAGCTAAATTCCAGCAATTCTCAGTGAAAAAGAGACGAGATTGCTTCAGGATAAGGCCCTTCGCAATGACGGATTACGAAAACTTGTCTTGTCATTGCTAGCTGAGCGAAGCAATCTCAAGGGTTTTCAATTTCACCGAGAATTGCTGACAATAGGTGTTTACTTTTTATTATCAAATGTGTTAGATTATAAATAAGGTTTTAGAAGTTTTTGTATCTGACAAGGCCACAAGGACTTTTAGCTTTATGGTCTTTTTTTATTAGTGATAAGTTTATTCTGAGACTTTAGTTTATATGTAAGGAGGTAAAAAGATGGCTAAAGGCACAGTTAAGTGGTTCAATGAATCCAAGGGTTTTGGCTTTATCACATGCGAAGACGGTAGTGATGTTTTTGTGCACTATTCTTCCATCTCCGGCAATGGATTCAAGTCCCTTGTCGAGGGTGATACAGTCAGCTTTGATATTGAAAATGGCCCCAAAGGTCCCAAGGCAATCAATGTAACAAAGCTCTAATTAAACTGCAAAAGTCTCCACTGCAAAAGTCTCCCTGCCAAGAGGGGGACTTTTATATTTAAAGGGTAAAATGGCACACAAACAAGATTATATGGTAAGGATGGAACTGAACAAACAACGCAGACTCGAAGCCGGGTTGGTTTCTGAGCGCTTTCCTGATGTTTCAAGCATAGTGGTTCATATGACATACTATAACAAAGGGATTAATCCGGTTCAAATGGTGCGCGTTATTAATTTGTTCCCTACGTCTTATGCTTATTTTAAAATGGGATGCCTGATAAAAGGCTGTGTTGAGGGTGGTTTTGATTTTACTTCAGTGATTAATAATATGATTAAAAACCATAAGAAGCTGGGTAAGGGAAAACTCGTTTGTGGAGGAAAAAATGACGACCTTGCCTCTGACCATGCAAGCATTGCTTACGAAGTCAATATTCAATATAACAAACTGTCTAAATAGTTACTTCCTGAATACTCATATTAACTTTAAAAATTAACCTGCATTAATTTTAATTAATTTTGTCAAACTCTTTCTTGAAGTATCCTGCCGTGCGGTCATCATACACACAGAATTCAATCACTTCAAGACTGTTCTGTGGATTTTTCTTTATATAATTCAACGCCTCTTTTACAAGTATCGCTGCACATCTGTCCTTTGGGAATCCAAAAATACCAGAGCTTATAGCAGGTATGGAGATACTCTTTAATCCCTTCTCTGATGTGAGTAACAGGCTGCTCAGAACAGCATTTTTTAGTTTATTGTCCTCATCTCCTTCGCCCATTCTTGGACCAACTGCATGGATGACAAATTTTGCAGATAGCTTACCTGCGCCTGTGATAACTGCAGTGCCAACAGGTGTGAAACCGATTTTATTACTCTCTTCTTGTATAATCTGTCCACCCTTTCTCACAATTGCACCTGCAACTCCACCACCGTGCTGAAGGTATGAATTGGCTGCATTTACGATTGCATCCACATTTCTGTCTGTGATATCTCCTTGTACGAGCCGTAGAGTCTTACCTTCGATTTTATGTTCTGAAATAATCTTCATAAAAACCTCCTTATATGATAAAATATATCATAAAAGTAGATTGGAGGATACAGATACCAGCGCTTTACGGAAATCTAACAGGGCTCAAGGCAAGTTATATTAACTCTATTGAGAGGATTTACAGGAGAAAGGTGCACAATGAAGTAGTCAGCCCTGAACTTGCAAGATACCTTACGGAGCTCTCTTCTGAAATAGGCCGCCAGATTGGCATACTTATTAACAGGGATGGGGTTATTACACATGTAATAGTTGGTGATGCAAAAGGGATATTTATTCCTGAGCTTGAAGATTATCCTTTAGGTCGGAAAACCCTGAGGGGACTCAGACTTGTACACACTCACCTGAATGAAGAATCACTCAGCCAGGATGACCTTACAGACCTTTCACTCCTTAGACTTGACCTTATTGCTGCGATAGGAGTAAGGGGGAGACTTCCGGGCAATATCTTTGTGGCCTATTTGATGCCATCTGGTACAAAACCTTACGAGTTTATTTATTCTCAGAACTTCTATGATTTTGAACTTGATTTACTACCTTTTATAGAGTCTCTCGAAGATGAGATGGAAAGACACAGGGTGTTTAGTCCTGATGATAAGAGAGAAAGGGCTATATTGGTGAGTGTTTCGACAAACCCAAGATATGAACAGGAAGATTCTATTGAAGAACTAAAAGAGCTTGCCCAATCAAGTGATGTCTTTATCCTTGATACTATTATACAGAGGTCAAAGAAGATAAACCCCAGGTATCTAATGGGGGAGGGCAAAATTAAAGAATTGATTATTAATGCCCTTAATAAAGGGGCAACACTCCTGATATTTGACCAGGAGCTAAGCCCATCGCAGATAAAGACAATTGGGGAACTCGCTGAGCTTAAAGTAATTGACCGTTCTCAACTTATACTTGATATTTTTGCAAGGCGTGCCCACAGCAGAGATGGAAAGGTTCAGGTTGAACTTGCACAGTTAAAATACAGGCTGCCGAGATTAACAGGCAAAGGCACAGCAATGTCCCGTCTCATGGGAGGCATTGGTGGTAGAGGACCTGGTGAAATGAAACTCGAGATAGACCGAAGGCGTGTTAGAGAAAGGATAACCCTCCTTGAAAAAGAACTTAGAACTCTGAGCGAAGCAAGGAAACAGAGGAAACAGAAGAGGGTTGAAAAGGGAATATCTATAGTCTCGATTATCGGATATACAAATGCGGGCAAGTCAACACTTCTGAATTCTCTTACTAAAAGTTCTGTGGTTGTTGAAGAGAGGATGTTTGTAACACTTGACACTGCAAGCAGGCGACTGCGGTTTCCACGGGAAAGAGAGGTTATTATTACTGATACCGTTGGTTTCATAAGAGACCTTCCAAGGGATCTTATGGCAGCGTTCAGGGCAACACTTGAAGAGCTCGAGGATGCAGATTTATTACTACACCTTGTTGATGCAGCGAACCCACGTTTTGAACAGCATGTAGAATCTGTTGAGAATATACTCAGGGAACTTCATCTATCCGAAAAACCCCGTCTCCTTGTCTTTAATAAAATAGACAGATTAGATAAAGAAGAGGTACAGAACCTTGAACTGCGATATAATGCAGTCGCAATTTCTGCACTTGATTCATTAACTTTTCAGCCCCTGCTCGCTGCTATAGAAGAGCATATCTGGAATAGGAAATTTATAGAAGTAATCCCCCTTAATCCCCCCTTAGTAAAGGGGGAATTAGGGGGATTTGTTTAGGTATGGAATTTATACCTAAATGGATTGCATGGGAAATAACGAGGAGATGTAACCTGCGATGTGTTCACTGTCGTTCTGCGTCTGAGCTTGAAGTGAAAGGCCATCCTGATTTTTCTACTAATGAGGCATTTAGAATCATAGATGACATAGTAAGTTATACAAAGCCTGTTGTTGTTCTTTCCGGAGGAGAACCACTTATAAGAAAGGATGTTTTTGAGATAGCTAAATATGGCTCAGAAAAAGGGTTGAGGATGTGTCTTGCAACAAATGGAACCCTTGTGACTGATGAGATATCTGAAAAGATAAAGGATTCAGGAATTAAGATTGTTTCCTTTAGCCTTGACGGTTCTGAAGAAGCAGTACATGACAACTTCAGGAATCAGAAGGGTGCATTTGTAGGGACAATAAATGCTGCAAGGCTTTTTAAAAAACATGGTATCGAATTTATCATAAATTCATCTTTTACAAAGAGGAACCAGGAGGAGATTCCAAAGATATATAAACTTGCAAAACAACTCGGGGCAACCGCATGGTATATGTTCATGATAGTGCCTACAGGCAGGGGCGAGGAGATAATAAACGAGCTTATTTCAAAGGAGGATTATGAAAAAATCCTTGAGTGGCACTACCAGATGGAAAAAGACGAAAAGGATATTCTTGTAAGGCCTACATGTGCACCGCATTATTACAGGATAGTTTTACAGAAGTCAAAGGAAGAGGGCGCTAAATTCGAAAGGAGGACATTGAAATTTTCTACAGGCGGTGCAAAGGGCTGTATTGCAGGACAACTCATTGCATTTATTGACGTGGATGGAAATGTACTTCCATGCAGTTACTTCCCAAAACCTGCAGAAAATATAAAGGAGCAATCCTTTAAAGATATATGGGAAAATTCAGATCTTTTCAAAGAGCTTCGTGATTTCAAGAAATACAAGGGTAAGTGCGGCTCGTGTGAATATGTGACTGTATGCGGAGGTTGCAGGGCAAGGGCTTATTCAGTATATGGTGATTATCTCGAGGAAGAGCCATTTTGTAGCTATATACCCGTGAAAATGAAAAAGAAAGTGAGGGGCTTATGAATGATACATTCCTTAGAGCATGTCGTGGTGAAGAAGTAGAATACACTCCTGTATGGCTTATGCGTCAAGCAGGGAGATACCTTCGTCAATATCAGACTGTGCGAGCTAATGTTGACTTTCTTACACTCTGTAAGACCCCCAAACTTGCTGCAGAGGTTACTATTCAGCCTGTTGAAATACTCGGAGTTGATGCGGCCATACTGTTTTCTGACATTCTCATCCCTGTCGAGGCAATGGGGATGCGTCTTGTGTTTTCAGATAAGCAAGGCCCTATCCTCAGTGAGCCGATAAGAAACAAGTCTGCTGTTGAAAAGTTGATTATTCCAGATGTAGAGGAAGATATGCCTTTTGTTCCTGAGACAATAAAGATTCTGAGGAAAGAACTTGAGAATAAAGTGCCGTTGATAGGATTTTCAGGCGCTCCATTTACACTTGCTACATACATGATTGAAGGCGGAACATCGAAGAATTTTTTGCATACAAAAAAGATGATGTTTCAACACAGTGGGGTATTTAGTTATCTCATGGAAAAACTGACTATAACTGTCGTCTCATATCTCTCTTCTCAGATAAAGGCAGGTGCTCAGGCAGTCCAGATCTTTGATACATGGGCAGGTATGCTTACGCCTGTTGAATATAAAGAATTTGCACTACCTTATGTGAAAAAGACAATTTCTGAGTTAAAGAAAGAAGGGGTTCCTGTAATCTATTTTGTAAATGATTGTGCAGGTATCCTTAAAGAGGTCAGAAAATCAGGTGCTGATGTTACCGGGATTGACTGGAGGATTGACATAAGCGATGCAATAAAAAGACTTGGCAAAAAAATGGTTATTCAAGGGAACCTGGATCCATGTGAGCTTTTTCTACCAAAGGAAAAGCTTGAGGAAAGGATTAAAGACATCTTGTGGAAAGGTGAGTCTGCGAAAGGTCACATCTTTAATTTAGGTCATGGTGTATTGCCTGAGACACCTGTTGAAAATGTTATAGCAATGGTTGAGGCAGTTCACAAATACGGAAAGAAAGAATAGCCTTTTCTTCAGACTCGTCTGATTCGCTGGGGCGAAAAGGATAGATATTTGGACGATAACAAAAAAGAAACTATTGGTATAATCCTCCTCAATCTTGGCGGTCCTGACTCTATTCAGGCAGTAAGACCGTTCTTATATAATCTGTTTTCAGATAGGCAGATTATCAAACTTGGCCTATCATTCATGCAAAGATCCCTTGCATGGTTAATATCAACAATACGTTCAAAAAAAACAAAAAAAATGTACAGCCTCATAGGTAATAAATCTCCGATACTAGATATTACCATGGCTCAGGCAAAAGCACTTGAAGTAGCGCTGAATCTATCATCCATAAAATCCCCCCAGCCCCCCTTTACCAAAGGGGGATATACTGGAGAAAAAATTACCCCCCCCTTTACCAAAGGGGGATTAGGGGGGATTACTAATTCTTCACCGTCTTTCAGGGTTTACATCGGTATGTGTTACTGGCATCCTTTAATAGAAGAAGTAATCCCTGAAATCCATAATGCCGGGATTAAGAAACTTATTGCCATTAGCCTTTATCCGCAGTATTCTGTTGCAACGTCCGGCTCATCATTTTCAAGGCTTAAGGCAGTAGTAGCAGATTATCCAATAGAAATTTTCTGTATATCATCATGGTTCAAACACCCGTTGTATATAGAGGCACTTGTAGATGTAATAAAAAAGGGAATGGAATCATTTCGTCAAGAGACAGAAGTCAAAAGTCAAAAGTCAAAAGTCTCCTTATCTCCCAATAATCCCCCCAACCCCCCTTTAGAAAAGGGGGGGAAGGGGGGATTTGAAAGAATGGGGGATGTCCATGTCCTTTTCAGTGCACACAGCCTTCCTCAAAAAATAATTGACGAAGGCGACCCATACGTAAGTCAGATTTTGGGAACAATTGGAGAGATTACAAAAATAATTCAAATAAAATGGCATTTGAGCTATCAGTCTAAGAGTGGCCCTGTTAAGTGGCTTGAGCCATCTACAGATGAAAAACTTAAAGAGCTTGCTGAAAAGGGGGTCAAGAATGTTCTTGTAGTTCCGATAAGTTTTATATCAGACCATATCGAAACCCTCTACGAGATAGATATATTATATAAAAATTTGGCTGAAAAGCTCGGGATAACACTTAAAAGGGTGGATTCGCTGAATACACATCCTCATTTTATAGAGGCATTAAAGGACATGGTTCAGAAAAATGTAAAAGAAGCAGGATGGCCAGTTTGAAGGGTTATAAGGAGTAGCTGGCAGGACTTTTTAAGCACATCTGCCCTGCTTGTCGGGAATCTTTCCGTAGTCATAAGAAGGATTCCGAACAAGTTGGAATGACAGAAAAAAGCTTGTGTATTTTTTTCGGAGTTTCAAAAAAAAATGGAGACCGCTGTTGGTATGAGTATTACATTCACAGCGGTTATGATTATAAGTCCAGCACTGAGCTGGCTTATTTTTAACCATGTGATGGTCCCACTTGATATTACATTTCTTAAGATTATCGTATTTATTGGTGTTGTGGCTGGGTTTGTACAGGCATCCGATACAATTATGCGTAAGGTTTCGCCAGTGCTTTATTGCAAACTTGGTATCTATCCCTGTTGCCTCACATAAAAATCTACACGAAATGATATTCGTTGCCTCACATAAAATCTACTCCAAATAATTTTACTTTTTTACCTCTTTTAAAGTCTATATCGGTTGAAAGTACAGATCTTTGTGTTAAAGCCGGAAATTCAACTTCACCATTTGCCCCATAATCAATTTTTGAAGACCAACCCATATCTGAGTACCCCCTTGAAAATGAATCCTTCTGTTTTTTTAAAGCCTCTTTCATAGAGACAAGTCTCAATAACTTGTTCTGAAGTCCTGTTATCTGCCTCTTTAGTTCCGCAGGGTTCAGCCTAGCATAAAGCCTTTTCAATTGTCTCTTCTCTCCCTCTAAGACATAAGGAGATTCCAGAGCCCTCTTATAAGGTGTCCTTGCAAGGTCATACCTCTTTTTCACTCTACTGCCGACCCTCGTTTTTTCAACTATCTTCATAACCGGCTGGAAAAAGTTCGTATAAAGCCTTAAGTGCCCATACAGCTCGTTCAGCACATTCAATTCCTGCTCTGTATCGTATCTCATATAGCCCACTGCTCTCCTTACGACAGAATAGTTTTTTTGTTCTACAAAACAATTGTCATTCTTTCTGTAAGGACGTGAACGTGTGAAAGTAATTTGCTTTTCCTCACAAAACCGAAATAGATGTCCATTGATGAATTCAGAACCATTGTCTGAATCTATTCCCTTTATCTCAAACGGTAACCGCTGTGTTATCCCTTCCAATGCTTCAAATACCCATACCTGTGCCTTGTTCCTGACTGCCTGCGTCTCTGTCCAGCTCGTGCATACATCTGTAACATCCAGTGTCTGGATAAATTCGCCCCTCGGATCCCCTCCATCATGCCCCACAAGGTCTATCTCCATAAATCCAGGTCTTTGTTCATCCCACTCTGAATATGTCCTTATCGGTATCTGGTTCTTAAGTAGTGTCCCAGGTTTTGTATTTGATCTGCCTTTTATTTGCTGCTTTTTCCTTTCCTTTGCTAAGAGCCTGTCTATTGTAGCAGGACTAATCCTCAGAAGTTTTTCCCTTGTCTCTCTGTCAATTGCAATTTCTTTATGCTGTTCTAACTTGAAAATGAGTTCCTTTAATACCGGGGCAAGCCTCTTGCCGCAAATATAGTCCATTATTTGCCATATCTTTTTAAGTGCTATGAATACCTTCTGGTCGTATATCTTCTGCCTTTGCCTTTTATGTTTCTTACTGGCATCCCATATTATTACTGTGTTGTAATTGACAGCTGCCTTCCTTCCATGATTCCGTAAGATGTAAGACGCATAACAACGAACATAACCTGTCAGTGCCACAATTTCATTAAGTATAATTCCTTTTAGTTTCTTCTTTGCTTTCTGATATCTTGATGCAGTTTCTTTGACTACTGACTTCTTCTCTTTCATCATTAACCCCATTTCTGCCTCCTGTTTTATATTTTTTTCAGGAGACAATTGTCTAACTTTTCGTATAGATTTTTAAATGAGGCAACGATTCGGTTTCATATAGATTTTTGATGAGGCAATTCGCTCTTTTGACAGTTAATCATCTCTTTTTATATACTTTCAACAAATAATCAATAAGGAGAAGCTAATTATGGATTTTGGAATGAAAAATAGATTGTCACATATTATTAACCCAAAAACAGGGAAGACGGTAATGCTTGCAGTTGATCATGGTTACTTCCAGGGTCCGACAACAGGGCTGAGAGATTTGAGAAAAGCTGTTTCACCTCTGATTCCCTACGCAGACTGCCTATTTATAACAAGAGGAATGGTGAGAAACTGTATTGATCCAAAAAGCGATGTTGCAATATGTCTCAGGGTTTCAGGAGGACCAAGTATCCTTGGAGAATTATCTAATGAAGATATTACTACATCTATGGAAGAGGCAATAAGGCTTAATGCTTCCGGGGTTGGGATGTCTATCTATGTGGGTGCAAAAAATGAAGATAGAACTATATCAAATCTTGGCAGATTGGTTAACGAGGCTGAGAGATACGGAATGCCTGTGCTGGCTGTAACAGCAGTTGGTAAAGAAATGGGAAGAGAAGCACGCTATCTCGCACTTGCATGCAGGATGGCAGCAGAGATTGGGGCCCATTTCGTTAAGACATATTATTGTGAGGATTTTTACAAGGTTGTGGAAGGATGTCCTGTACCTATTGTTATGGCTGGTGGTAAAAAGATACCAGAGAGGGATGCATTGCAAATGACAGAAAATGCCATTAAAGAGGGAGCCTCAGGGGTTGATATGGGCAGAAATATTTTTCAGAGTGACAATCCTGTTGGTATGATTAAGGCGATAAGAGCTATCGTTCATAAAGGCGCCTCTGTAGAAGAGGCTTTCGAGATTTACTCAAAGAAGTAGTCTACCCAAACATTATATAAACAGGAGCAGACATGCTGAAAAAACCCTGCAAAGCGACAGGATTTTATTATGATTCACATGACTGCAATTTTAAGGCAATATATTTTTGCTAAAAGGCTGGCTGGCCATGCTAAAGGGCTATGAGGTGTCGCTGGCAGGCCTTTTTCAGCACATCACCTCCTGTATCAAAAACAAGATTTGAACATTTAGCTCTATTCTAAAAATTATAGCCGAAATGAAAGCAGCTGTTTATTACAGCAATGACGATATAAGGATTGAGGAACGCCCAATACCCTCTATATCCAATGGAGAAATCCTGGTAAAAATGATGGCTTCTGGAATCTGCGGCACTGATGTTATGCAGTGGTATAGGATAAAGAAGGCGCCACGTGTCCTTGGTCATGAGATGGCAGGAGAAATTGTAGAGATCGGAAAGGATGTAGAAGAGTTCAAAAAGGGAGACAGGGTATTTGTTTCTCACCATGTCCCCTGCTATAAATGCCGCCACTGTGTTCACGGGAATTATACCGCATGCGAATCGCTTCACACCGGTAATTATGAGCCGGGAGGATTCTCAGAATTCATAAGGGTTCCTGAAGAAAATGTCAGATATGGAACTTTTCTCCTTCCTGAAAGAGTGACTTTTGAGGATGCTACTATGATTGAACCTCTGGGATGCGTAATTGCTGGACAAAATCAATTAGGCATGAAGGAAGGTCATACGGTATTGATAATAGGCTCTGGTGTTTCAGGTATTTTACACATTCAATTGGCAAATATAAAAGGTACAAAGGTTATCGCTACAGATATCGATGAGTATAGACTAAATAAGGCAGTAGAGTTCGGTGCTGATTATGCAATTGATGCAAGTAAATATTCTATAGATGAACTGAAACGCATAAATGACAATAGATTGGCAGATGTTGTTATTGTCTGTGCAGCTTCAAAACAGGCAGTGGAAAATGCAATATCTTCTGTTGATAGAAAAGGGAAGATTCTCTTTTTTGCAGTTCCTGAAAATGAAATCAGTATTTCGTCCCAGAGATTCTGGAGAGATGAGATAACTGTAACATTTTCATATGGTGCATCACCTGATGATCTTCAGGAAGCAATAAAGCTGATTGACAGTGGCAGGGTTAATGTCAGAAAAATGATAACACATAGAATTCCACTTTCTGATATTGGGCGAGGGTTTAAATTAGCCGCAGAGGCAAAGAATTCTTTAAAAGTAGTGGTGGTTCCTGATAACGATGTGTAAGGATCTAAAGATTAAATCCTATCTGACGAGTACCACCTGCTTATGCGCAGGTATGGAGGTACTAAGCTTTTGCTGATTATTAGCCTTTCTTTGTACTCACATTTGCCATTAGTATTATAAGTGATAGATTCTGGAGACTGGCCTAAGATTATTTCGCATGCATCCGATAGCTTTACAATTTTCCAATTGCTCATTACAATGAGGACTCGCTAATTTTTTGTCTTAAAAGATGGTTTTAATAAAATTCACGCTGCCTGCATCAATCTTAGAGCCAGCCTGTGTAATTTTTGTCCTTATCCTGTAAACATCATAGTTCACATTCACGCCGTCAGCAACAGCCTGCTCATGCGGATATTCCATTGTCTTATTGAAACAACCTCGGCAGTTCTTCCTCCTCTCCTGGGTTCTGACTTCAGGAAGAAAGTGTTGAACTGCGCTCACACTATATAAATCGAAGTTTTTGCTTTTACAGATATTTTTAAAAAAGGCTGACTTCTACAATCTCTCCTTCCTGTACCCCGAGTTTCCTTAAGGGAATTACGGCTGTTCCATCTGCCCTTGTCAAAGTCGTGATAAGACCTGATTTGCCGAGTATGGGCACAGCCCATATCTCCCCATTCCTTTCTTCAAGAGAAACCCCAATATGTTCTTCTCTGCCAGGACTTGAGGAGATGTTCTTTGCAATCCTTGTCTTAATAATCCTTTTCTTATTTTTAAATCTATCTTCACTTAACCCTGACTGAATTTCTAAGACAGGCTTAATAAATATCTCAAAGCACACATTAACTGCTGCCGGATGTCCTGGAAGACCGAAGATGGGAATGCCATCTGCAATGCCACCAATCATCGGCTTACCGGGCTTTAATGATACACCATGAAACAGTACTCCCGGCTTTCCCATGTCGTTTATCACCTGTGCTGTCATGTCCTTTGTGCCCACTGAACTGCCACCTGTAATCAAGACCATATCTGAATTTTTTAAAGACTCTTCAACAACCTTTTTTATGATTTCATACGCATCACTAAAAATACCTTTTTTTACAGGGATTCCTCCAGCATTTAAAATTAGTCCTGATAAGGTATAGGAATTTATATCACGTACCTGGCCCGGCTTTATAGGTTTATCAGCAGGGACTATCTCATCGCCTGTTGATATAATAGAGACCATTGGCTTTTCATAAACCCACACATCTGTTATCCCAAGACCGGCAAGTGCACCTATATCCTGAGGTCTTAATCTATGACCTTTCTTCAAGATATGCTCACCTTTATCCGCATCCTCCCCTGCCTGTATCACATTTTCACCTGGGGCAACAGGTTTTGCAACTTCAATCATTCTGTCATCTACCTGCTGTGTATGTTCAAGCATCACAACTGAATCCGCAATTTCTGGAAGCATTCCACCTGTTGCGATCTTTGCGACTTCTCCTTTTTTAAGTTTAAACTTAGGTTCCTCACCCATCAATATTTCATCTTTTATGGTAAGGTATGATGGAAGGCTATCTGTGGCACCAAATGTATCAGCAGAGTTTACTGCAAATCCATCTACTGTTGACCTGCTGAATGCCGGTAAATCTTCTGGTGAAACAATGTCTCTTGAAATGATCATCCCATATAATTCTTCGATGGGCAAGTTGTTTTCTTTAGGTCTTTTAAATGGAGAGTGCTGAAAAAGAAATTTCAGGGCGTCTTCTACCGAAATAAGTTCTTCTCTGCCAAGCATATCTTTCATGGTATTTGCCTAATCTTAATCTAAATTCAATTAAACTTATTCATAGCCTTATCTAGACCTTCTGAGACAATTGAGCAAATCGCATCTGCTGCCTTCTGTATTGTATCCTTGATTAACGTAATCTCATTCCTTCTGAATTTGCTCAGTACATAATCCTCAGCCAATACCCCTTCTTCCCTTCCTATGCCAACCTTCAGTCTTATGAAGTCCTTCGAACCAATATTCTGTATTATTGATTCAACGCCCTTATGTCCGCCTGATGAACCTGTTTTTCTAATCTTTAATTTACCTATTTCCATATCAAGGTCGTCATGGATGGCTATAAGATTTTCAGGCTGGATATTGAACTTCCTGAGTATTTTTCTGATAACAGGGCCGCTCATGTTCATGTAAAGAAGGGGTTCTATGAACAGGATATCTTGTCCTTCTATAAAACCCCTTCCTATTCTGTATCCTTCTTTTTTATCTTTAAAATCTATTTTATTTCTATAAGCAACTTCCTCTATTACCATAAAACCAATATTGTGTCTGGTTCTGGAGTATCTTCTACCCGGATTTCCAAGTCCAGCTATAACCCACATTATTAACTAACTTACTTTTTTTCTTTCTCTTTTTCTTCTACTGCTGCTACTTCTTCTTTTTTGCCTTTCTTTATCACCTCGGGCTCTGCAACCTCAGGGGCAGCAACAACTTCAGCAGGTGCCACTTCCTCAACAACAGGAGCTATTATGTTAACTATAACTTCATCAGGATCAGTAAGAACCTTTATACCTTCTTCAAGTTTCAGATCACTAACATGGAGAGATTGGCCTATCTCAAGTCCCGAGATATCTATTTTTATATGGCCTGGTATCCTGTCTGGAAGACATTCGACCTCAATCTCTCTGAGAAGATACTGCAATATCCCTCCATCCCTCTTTATACCTATAGCTTCTCCGACAGTAGTAATATGTACAGTAACCTTTATCTCTTCGGTAAGTGAGACCTCAAAAAAATCTGCGTGGAGTAAATCGCCTTTAATGGGGTCAAGCTGATAATCCTTTATAAGTGCGAGCCTGCTTTCACCGTCTGCAAATTGAAGGTTTACCATCACCTGCTCACCTGCGGTTGTATTAATAAACTGTGCGAGCTCCTTTTGGGAAAATTTTATAGGGAGAGAATCTCCTCCCCTGTAAAGAATTGCAGGGGTCATATTCTTTCTTCTGAGGTTACGCGCTGCTCCTTTCCCAAATTCCTCCCTTTTTTCAGCATTAATAGTTATCCTTTCCATCTCTCCTCCTTTACACAAAAAGCGAACTTATTGAAGATTCTTCATAAATCCGTTTGATTGCCTCTCCAAGAAGAGGTGCTATACTTAAAACAGTAAGTTTTTTACTCTGCTCTTTTTTGCTATCAAAGGGTATCGTATTTGTTACAATAAGTTCCTTTATAGCTGAATTATTTACCTTCTCAATTACCGATCCCGAAAGTACAGCATGTGTACAAGCTGCGACAACCTGTCTTGCACCTTTTTCCATCAGTGCTGTACCAGCCTGAATGATTGTACCACCGGTATCAATCATGTCATCTAGTATAATGGTATCTTTTTTTTCAACTTCACCTAGTACGTTCATTATCTGAGAAACATTTGCAGTCTCACGCCTCTTATCAATAATTGCGATAGGACACTGAAGTCTTTTAGCAAAAGACCTTGCCCTTTCAACACCGCCTGCATCAGGGGATACAATTATAAGGTTTTTGAGATTATATTTTTTCCTCACATAATCAAGGAGTACAGGTGATGCATAGAGATTGTCAACAGGTATATTGAAAAACCCTTGAATCTGAGCTGCGTGAAGATCCATTGTTAGGATCCTGTTTGTCCCTGCCGCAGTTATTAAATCAGCAACAAGTTTTGCAGATATCGGGACTCTTGACTGAACCTTTCTATCCTGCCTTGCATATCCATAATAAGGTATAACAGCCGTTATTCTTCTCGCTGATGCCCTCTTAAGTGCATCTACCATTAAAAGTAATTCCATAATATTATAATTTACTGGCATACAGGTTGGTTGTATTACAAATACATCAGTTCCCCTCACATTCTCATTTATTCGCACCATAATTTCACCATCACTGAATGTTGTTGCAGTGGCATCTCCAAGAGGGATACCAAGACAGGTTGCAACCTCTTGTGCAAGCTCTTTATGTGCATTACCAGTAAAAAGTTTTATCCCTTCCGGCATTGCTCCTCCTTCCAACAACAGTTTAAAGTTGAAAGTTCAAAGTTGCAAGTTAATAATACAACTTTCGCAGAACTAATAATATAGTCTTGTCATTCCTGCGAAAGCAGGAATCCAGACATTTTTCACTTTTAACTTCGCACTTCTCACTCCCGAATTTGCTGTGCAAATTCGGGTTGGCTGGGGCGGGAGGATTCGAACCTCCAGATGGGAGATCCAAAGTCTCCTGACTTGCCATTTGTCTACGCCCCACCTCCAAAAAGTTCATTGTAAAATCTTTATAGCCGCAGCCCCGAATGCTTTCGGGGCTGCGGCTATAACCTGACTTTTAACTCATCATTCGTTATTGTTGTAACAATCCTACACCAATTAGACCCCATCTCTTCGGCTACAGCAGATGCCGCCTTTTTTGACTCAAAAACACCAAAGATTGTAGGACCACTGCCACTTATTGCAGAAATTACTGCCCCCCTTTCCAACAGTCTATACTTTATCTCCCTGACAACAGGATATCTTTCAATAACAACCTTTTCAAGGTCATTATTGAGCTTGGTGCTGAGAGAGGCAAAATCCTGCTTTTTAAAGGCATGACAAAAAAGTTTAATATCAACAGGTTTTTTTGTCAACCTATTGATAGTTATCTTGTCGAAGGATGTATAAGCCCACGCTGTGGAAACAGAAAATAGTGGTTTTATAAGAAGAAGCACGACAGACGAGTTAATTTTAAATGGAGTAACCTTTTCGCCTCTACCTTCCACTAAGGCAGACGGCCCGTTTAGAAAAAATGGGACATCCGAACCTATCTCCGCGCCTATTAAGCTTAGCTCTCTATTATTTAACCTGAGACCCCAAAGCCTATTAAGCCCTGAAAGTGTGTATGCTGTATCGCTACTTCCCCCTCCAAGTCCGGCACCAATTGGTATGTTCTTTTGTAAGACTATCTTTGCACCTTTTTTGTAAGATGTATATTGCTTGAGAAGAGATGCAGCCTTGTATACAAGGTTATCATCAAGAGGTATGTCTAAATCACTCTCTACCTCTATCAGATCTGAATGCTCAAACATCAGGTTATCATAAAGACTGATGCATTGCATCAGACTCATAATATTATGGTAACCATCATCCCTTTTCCCGATGACTTTAAGAAACCAGTTTATCTTTGCAGGGGCACTCAATGAAAATGATGAGTGAAGGGTGGGGAACGACGAATTCTTCATTTTAGATCTTGAATCTTCTTCTCTACTCTCTCTTTAAGTCTTTCTTCTTTTTCTTGAAACTCCCTTGCCTTTTCCCAGTATTTCTTAGCCTTTTCCTTGTTGCCCATTGAGTTATAGACATCTCCTATATGTTCAAGTATAACAGGGTCATCCTTTACTATTTCAGAGGCCCTGATGAGATTTTTCAGGGCCTCATCATGTTTTCCTAATTTAAAAAAAACCCATCCGAGACTATCTATAATATAGCCGCTGTCAGGTTTAAGTTCTAAAGCCCTGTTTATGAGTGAATGCGCCTCTTCGAGATTTATTCCCTTTTCAACATAACTGTAGCCTAAGTAATTAAGCGCGTCTGCATGCTTTGGGTTAATCTCAATTACCTTTTTCAAATACCTTACCATCTCATCAAATCTATTTGTTTTTTCAAATACTATGGCAAGGTTAAAGTTTAGCTCATCATTGTCTTTAAATCGGCTGAGCGCATCTTTCAGGACAGTTTCTGCCTTTGCATAATCTTTTTTATGAAGATAAGTTGCAGCAAGATAAATATAAACCTCAGGTTTTTCCTTATCGAACCCAAGTATTTCTTCATAAACAGTAATCGCATCATCATCTCTATTAAGCTTTGAATATAAATATCCGAGATGAAGGAATGCACCCAGATTCTTTGGCTCCTGTAAAATTATTTTTTTTAACTCTGAGACAGCTTCTTCATTTCTCCCTATCTCCTCAAGTGAGATAGCAAGGTAGTATCTAATAGATATATTGTCAGGCCTGGCTTCAAGTACGACCCTGAATTCTTCTATAGCCCTGTCAAATTGCATGTCTTCAAAATAAAGTATTCCGAGTTTTGTATGTATATCAAAGTTTGCAGGCAGCTGGTCGCTTATCTCTTTAAACTGCTCTATTGCTTTATCCGTTGCCTTCTGCTTGAAATAAATCTGTGCAAGTCTTTCTCTTGCCCGAAAATTGTGAGGGTTTATAGAAACCGCCTTACTGTAATAATCCTCTGCCTCTTTTAGATTATCTTTACTCTCACTGATTAACCCTAAATTAAAATATGCTGCATCAAAGTTAGGTCTCTGAGCGATCGCTCTTTGGAAATATTCTGAGGCCTTTTCAATATCTCCTTTATCAATATTTATTGAACCGAGATAATAAATTGCCATCATGTTATCAGGGTATATCTTTATGAGTTTCTCAAGAATATCGATAGCCTTATCATATTCTTGCATTGATGCATAAAGGACACTCACAAACAGGGCCGCCTCCTGATTATCTGGCTGTATCTTAAGAACCCTCTCGTACATCTTTATTGACTCTCCTGACCTTTTCTGACTGTTGTAAAGTTCACCTAAGAGCATGAGTGCCGGGATATAATCAGGTTCTGTTTTAATGATTTCTTCAGCAAGTGATATAGACTCGGCTACCTTTCCTGTTCTGAGAAGCACATAACTAATCTGTGTCTTGAGATATGCTGATGAAGGGTCCATCTTAAGGGCATTATTGTAATATTCAAGTGCATCTTCCCATCTTCCTTCTTTTTCTGCATTGTAACCAAGGATATACTGATAATAAGCATCCTTTGGCGGAATAGGTCTTTCTTCCAGCACTTTTACCTGTTTTGCAGTACATGAAATTGTAAAAACAGACAAGAGTAATAAAAGTATTATTTTTAGAAACATATTTAATTATGACACAAAGATAAGATTGATAACAATATGATAGAATTTTGTATGGAGTTTTTTGATGTCTTGTTTCCAATAAACCTCGGTCCTCTAACTTATAGATGTAATGAAGCACTCTCAGACATTGTAAAACCTGGCATGATTGTGAGTGCACCGCTTAAGAACAAAACCACAAAAGGGATTATTATGGGAAAGTCTTTAGTAGTCCCACATGGTGATGTGAAAGATATACAAAAGCTTAATAGTGACTCTCCAGTATTAAGCAATAATATGATTAATCTAATCAAATGGATGTCTGAATACTACTTAACTGAACCTGGTATAGTGTTAAAAAACATGCTTCCGAAAGAGGCATTTACAAGGGTAAAAAAAAGGAAGACAAAAATCCCCCCTTCCCCCCCTTTTCTAAAGGGGGGCTGGGGGGATTATCCCTTAAGCATTATTAATATCAATGATAGTACAGTATCCAGTCTCACGGACTCGATAAACGAAAATGCATACAGGACATTTCTCCTCTATCCCCCATCTTCTATATATGAATACTCATTCCTGATAAGGATACTTATTGGTATCAGGAATGCAATACTTCTTGTTCCAGAGGTATCACTTATTAATAACCTTTATCCACTTTTAAACGAAAGGTTTGGAGAAAGGGTATGCCTTTTCCACAGCGTATTGAGCAAAGGCAAAAGGTCTGAGGTAATTGAGAGAATTCTATCAGGCCATTCTGACATTGTACTTGGTACAAGGTCTGCTGTATTTGCTCCTCTGAAAAAGGTCTCCCTTATCGCAGTACTTCATGAACATAGCGATTCTTATAAGCAAGAGGGTGGTTTGCGTTATAGCGGAAGGGATATTGCAGTAAAGAGGGGCTACTTTGAAAGGGCAACTGTGCTTCTTTCATCCATCTGTCCATCTATCGAGTCTCTATATAATTGCAAATCGGGTAAATATACTTTATTAAAAACAGATGATATTAAAAAACCCAGGGTCAGGATAATAGATATGAGATATGGAAAACTTCTCAAACCATATCTATCAAAGACGGTTATTGATGCCTCTATTAGGTATATTAAGAATGATAAAAAGGTTATGTTTATGATAAACAGGAGAGGATACTCAACACTTCTTCAATGTATGGATTGCAACCACATAGAGGGATGTCCTGTTTGCAGAATTCCCTTAGTCTTCCATAAACAGGACATGACAATGAAATGCCATTACTGCGGATACATATTATCTGATGTGCCTAAAAATTGCAGCAGATGTAAAGGCTATAATTTAAAATTACTCGGTGCAGGTACACAGAGGATCCAGGAAGACATCGAAGAGCTAATCGGGATAAAAACCCTCAGGCTCGATAGTGACAGGGCACAGAAACGGTCAGAGATAGAAGAGTTAATTGGGGCTAAATTCAGGAATGACGGCAGGATAATTGTCGGGACAAAACTTTTGACAAGGAGGTTAGGGATCACCGGAGGATTTTCTATGGCAGCCATTCTAAATACAGACCTCTTCCTCAATCTCCCTGACTTCAGATCTGCTGAGAAGACATATCAGGAAATCTCATCCATAATAGATAAGATTGAGCCTCATGGCGAGATATTCATCCAGACAAGGATGCCTCAAAATTACCTGTATAAATACCTGAAAAATTATGACTATACTTCTTTCTTCAGGGAAGAACTGAATAGGCGAAAAGCCCTCCTCTATCCTCCGTATTCAAAGCTGTTGCTCATCAAATTTATAAGTAAAGGGAATATATTGAAGGTGCTCCCCGAGATTATTGGGAAAATAGACAAAGATGTGAAAATCCTTGGCCCATCTACATCAAAAAATACTCAAGGTAAAAATGAATTCAGATTACTTTTGAAATCCTCGATCCGGGAAAAACTTCATTCTGCAGCCAGAACCTTTATGGATGCATTTAAGGACTCAAAAGATGTGAAAATAAAAATTGATGTTGATCCTATAACAATTTAGGCATGAAAGACTGCATTTGACCTACCAAAAAATGTCTGATTTGTTAACATTATCAATTACCTCCAAACAAACACTTATCAGAAGTTGAAACTATTGATGATTAGCATGAATAAAATACGCCTAAACGTATAGTGTTTTATCCGTAAGGCCGGAGGCGTTGCGGATAAAACAGGTTGAACTGAGCCATCGCCATGAATATAAAGTAACAGTATGGGGATTGTAAAGGGTGAATGCTGATTACA
>Ga0210027_1000845_pt1 | contig 30103 bp, 26 predicted proteins | sample CryGeymeta201510_FD_183978 | JGI IMG/M metagenome (GOLD analysis project Ga0210027, IMG submission 183978) | Groundwater microbial communities from Crystal Geyser aquifers in Utah, USA - Crystal Geyser metaG 2015-10 (SPAdes) (version 2) | ecosystem: Environmental > Aquatic > Deep subsurface >...
TACCGCAAAAACATTCCCAATCACGCGTGGGCCCAAATATTTTCTCACAAAACAAACCGTCTTTTTCAGGACGAAATGATCTGTAGTTTATTGTTTCCGGTTTTGTAACTTCGCCGTATGATCTTGATAATACATCATCCGGACTTGCTAAACTAATTGTGATATTATGTATATCACGCATTGCATTTTCTTGAACTCTAAAAGGCATTTTATATCTCCTAATTTCTAGTGAAAATAATGTTCAAAATATGTTAAGTTATTTTTATGTCGAGACCCAATCCCTGGAGCTCTTTAATTAACACATTGAACGACTCAGGAACATTCGGTTCCAGTAAGTTTTCACCTTTCACAATCGCTTCATATGTTTTTGCTCTACCGGCAACGTCGTCACTTTTAATTGTCAATATTTCTTGTAAAATATGTGATGCGCCATATCCTTCAAGCGCCCACACTTCCATTTCTCCAAAACGTTGCCCGCCAAACTGAGCCTTACCTCCGAGTGGCTGCTGTGTTATCAGTGAATATGGTCCAATTGAACGGGCGTGGATTTTATCATCCACCAGGTGGCTTAGTTTAAGCATGTAAATATATCCGCAGGTAACTTGCTGATGAAATTCTTCACCACTTCGTCCGTCGATAAGCGTTGTTTTGCTACCGGCTTCCAGACCAGCTTTTATGAGCCAGGCGTCAACGTCTTCAACTTTAGCGCCGTCAAAAATTGGAGTTGCAAATTTAACGCCGAGCGTTTTGCCAACCCAACCTAAAGCAGTTTCGTAAAGTTGACCAAGATTCATTCGGGAAGGTACGCCGAGCGGATTAAGAACTATATCCACCGGAGTTCCGTCAGGTAAATAGGGCATATCTTCTTGCGGAACAATTTTAGCAACAACACCTTTGTTACCATGGCGCCCTGCCATTTTATCACCGACAGATAGTTTGCGTTTTTTTGCAACATAAACTTTTGCAAGTTGAACAATTCCGGGAGGAAGTTCATCTCCGCTTGTGATTTTGACTTTATCTCTCTTATAATCTTCTTCAATTTCTGCAAGATAATCGAAATAGTGGCGGAATAAGAGTTTGATGTTGCTATTAATTTTTTTAGACTCAAACCAGTCGAGTGTATAATCAAGTTTGGTTACATCTTCCATGGAAGAGAATGTAGTTTCTTTAATCGTTACACCATTACGCATAACAATACTTCCGTCAAGGTCTCTAATACCAACGGTAGTTTGCCCTTCGGCAAGCCTGGTTAGCTTTTCAACTAATTTTGTATAATGCTCTTTCTTGTTTTTTTCATGTGCAGATTCAAGGTTATCGAGTATTTTCTTTTCAACTTTTTTAGCTTCGTTGTCGCGCTTTTTACGGCTGAAAAGTCTGGTTTTTATAACTATGCCTTTAAGTCCTGGAGGTGCTTTCAGTGAAGCATCTTTAACGTCGCCGGCTTTATCACCGAATATCGCACGTAAAAGTTTTTCTTCCGGCGTTGGATCGGTTTCGCCCTTTGGAGTAATTTTACCAATAAGAATATCATTTTCTTTTACTTCGGCACCTTCACGAATAATTCCGTCTTCATCGAGATTTCGAACAGCTTCTTCACTAACATTAGGTATTTCTCTTGTTAATTCTTCTTCGCCGCGTTTTGTTTCGCGAACTTGAAGTTCAAATTCTTCAATGTGTATTGACGTGTAAACATCACCAGAAACAACACGTTCGCTTATGATGATAGCATCTTCAAAATTGTAACCGCGCCAGGGCATGAATGCAACAAGTACGTTTCTACCAAGAGCAAGATCTCCGCCTTCGGTTGCTGTGCCGTCTGCAAGTACATCTCCTTTTTTGATTCGCTGTCCTTCTTTGACAATTGGTCTTTGGTTTACGCATGTTTCCTGGTTTGTTCCATGAAATTTAGTAAGTGTATATGTAACTTTTTTAACGTCATTAAATGTTGTTAATGCTTCAACGCTGTTTGGGTTGAGGTCGTATCTCGCTATTATTTTGTTTGCATCAACATATTCAATTATACCATCATCATCCGCAGTAACCATTGCTCGAGAATCAAAGGCAACTTTTCTTTCAAGACCGGTTCCAACTATAGGCGCTTTAGGTCTAAGCAGAGGAACAGCTTGACGCTGCATGTTTGAACCCATGAGCGCTCTGTTGGCATCATCGTGTTCGAGGAATGGAATCAGAGCAGCTGCAGCGCTTACAATTTGCGCCGGGGCAACGTCCATATATTGTACCGTATCCGGAGTTACGATTGGGAATTCACCTTTAAATCTCGATTTAACCCTGTCGTTAACAAACCGCTGTTTATCATTTAATGGCGCATTAGCCTGAGCGATTGTAAAATGATCTTCTTGTTCGGCAGTTAAATAATCTACTTTAGAAGAAACATTTCCATTTTCCACTTTCCTGTAAGGTGCTTCTAAAAATCCATAACGATTTACTCTCGAGTAAATTGTCAATGAAGAAATTAGACCGATATTTGGACCTTCCGGCGTTTCTATTGGACAGAGGCGCCCGTAATGTGTATAGTGAACGTCTCGAACTTCGAAGCCGGCTCTTTCACGGGTTAAGCCGCCAGGTCCTAGTGCAGACATTCTTCTCTTGTGCGTTAATTCCGCAAGAGGATTTGTTTGATCCATAAATTGCGAAAGCTGATTCGTACCGAAGAATGCATTAATAACGGAGCTAATTGTTCTTGCATTTACAAGATCCTGCGGAGTAAAGTTCTCGTTGTCGCGCATGTTCATTCGTTCTTTAATTGTACGAGCCATACGCGCCATACCTATGTTGAACTGCTGACCGAGCTGCTCGCCTACAGTTCTAACTCTTCTATTACCGAGATGATCTATGTCGTCTACGCTTTCATTACCGTTTTTAAGCTTGATAATGTAAGTCATAATTGCAACAATGTCCTCAATGGTAAGCACAGTTTTACCGAGCGGAACATCAAGTTTTAGTTTGTCGTTCATTCTATGACGACCAACCTCGCCGAGATCGTAACGTTTATCATTAAAGAATAATTTGTCTATGAGGGTTTCGGCAGTTGTTAAATCGGGAGCTTCACCGGAACGTAATTGACGGTAAATAGCATAAAGAGCCTCCTCACGAGTGTGGGATGTATCTTTACGAAGCGTGTTAACAACTAAATCCTGATCAGGACTTGCCTCGGATTTTATTAATTTAATACTATCAACTTCAGCATCATTTAATCTTTCAATATCTTCTTCGGAAAGAATACTATCGCGGGTTAAGAAAATTTCACCTGTGGACACATCGAAGACATCGCTTGCAATAATGCGACCTATGTAATCTTCTACGTTAACTTTTTTAACATCAATTTCTTCAACAAGGTTAAAGAGATATAAGATTGCGTCATCGGTGGCGTAATTTAATGCACGTAATAAAGTTGTGGCAGGGAATTTTTTTCTTCGGTCGATGTAAACGTACATCACATAATTAATATCTGTTGCAAATTCAACCCATGAGCCTCTTAAAGGAATAATGCGAGCTGAATAAATAGGCGTACCATTGGGGTGTACAGTTTGCGAAAAAGCAACACCCGGAGAACGATGTAATTGGGAGACGACAACTCTTTCAGCGCCGTTGATTACAAATGTCCCTTTGCGAGTCATAAAAGGAAGGTTACCAAGGTAAACTTCTTGTTCAACGCTGTTCACAAATCCTGCTGTTTCCGCGTCTTTAGTTGATAAACGTAATTTGCCTTTGAGAGGAGCAGCAAAAGTTAAACCTCTCTCCAAGCATTCATCAACTGAATAACGTGGTTTTTCTACATTATATTCTAAAAAATCTAATCTAAAATTTTCCTTATTATCGAATATCGGAAAATTACTAGTAAACACAGCCTGTAGTCCTTTGTTTGCCCGTTCGCCAGGAGGCGTGTTTACCTGAACAAAATCTTCAAAGGATGCGTTCTGAATATCTAGTAAATCCGGGACTTCAATTACAGAGGGTATTTTGCCGAAGGAAATTCTGTTACTGTCCAATTGTAAACCTCCAAATATGGTTTGAAATCTTCTTATTTCCGTCTCTTAAATAACAATGTTTACATAACGCAAAAAGCGATAAGGGCGCACTAATCCGCCCTATCACTTTTTGATAATTTAATATGTTTAATAAATATTTAAGTGTCAGTCTTATTTTAATTCTACTGTTGCTCCGGCCTCTTCGAATTCTTTTTTCAGCTTTTCAGCTTCATCTTTTGATATTCCTTCTTTAACCGGTTTCGGCGCTGTATCAACAAGATCTTTTGCTTCTTTTAAGCCAAGGCCTGTATGGGCTCTTACAACTTTAATTACATTTATTTTTTTGTCGCCAACAGAAACAAGTATAACATCAAATTCAGTTTTTTCTTCTTCCTGTACTGCGGCTGCGGCTGGTGCGCCTGCCATCATCATAGGGGCAGAGGCTGTAACGCCAAACTCTTCTTCCAAAGCTTTCTTAAGTTCGGAGGCTTCTAAAAGTGATAAACTTTTAATTTTCTCAACGATTTCAGCAATTTTTTCTGACATTTTTATGGTTCTCCTAATAATTTTTTTTTCTTTAATAAAACTAAGTTTTATGCTGCTTGTTTTTTTGAAATCTCGTCTATAACACTAACGAGGTCTCTCATTACAGCATTTATTGCTCCAACAATACCTGAAGCCGGGGAATTTAAGCTGGCAAGAATACCCGCAATTATTTCGCTCTTCGACGGCAGAGAAGCAAGCTCATTTAAGCGGCTGCCTTCGTAAAACTGATTTTCTATATAACAGGCTTTTAGTGCAAGCTTTTGATGAGCATCAAAATATTTTTTGATGATCTTTGCCGGTGCAACCGGATTTTCGGCGGCGGCAAATGCGTAACCAGACATTCCGACCAGATGATCGGAAAGTTTGTTATACTTACCCGACTCTGCAAGAGCTCTTTTAAATAAAGTATTTTTATATACTTTATACTTTACATTGTTCTGTCGAAATTCATTCCTGATATTGCTTATATCTGCTACAGAGATACCGGCATAATCGGTCACATAAAGTGCCGAAGAAGCATCCAGCATTTCTTTCACTTTCGCTACAACATCAGCTTTTTCATTCTTGTTCATTTTACTCCCAAAGCAGATAATTAATTAATCGAGTTGACCTGCAAACAAATAGCAGGTTAGAAGCATTGGATTGAGTGCGTAAACTTTTAAATAGCCGCAGCTTCATCTTTATTTATTTTCAAACCTGGACCCATTGTAGATGAAAGATATAAACTCTTTAAATACTGCCCTTTTGCAGATGCAGGTTTTAATTTGATAATTGTATTAATAAATGCACGGGCATTTTCAACCAATTTATCAGCGTCAAAATTTAATTTGCCAAGTGAAGTATGAATAATACCGGTTTTCTCAACACGGAATTCAATCTTACCGGCTTTAACTTCTTTTACGGCTTTGGCAACATCCATAGTAACTGTGCCGCTTTTAGGGTTAGGCATAAGTCCCTTAGGTCCTAAAATTCTACCAAGTTTGCCAAGTTCACCCATTGCGTCAGGAGTGGAAACTATAACATCTATGTCTGCCCAACCGCCTTTAATTTTTTCAAGATATTCTTCAAATCCGGCAAAGTCGGCACCGGCAGTAAGAGCTTCTTCTGCTTTTGCACCTCTTGCAATTACTAAAACTTTTACTTCTTTACCGGTTCCGTTTGGTAATGTTACTGTGCCTCTTATCATCTGGTCGGCATGCCGCGGATCGACTCCCAATCTAATTGCACAATCCAGTGATTCCACAAATTTAACTTTTGATTGTTCTTTTAGTACGTTAACGGCATCAAGAAGAGAATACTCTTTTGAAATATCAACATTTTCTGAAATTGCTTTGTTTCTTTTAGTTTTTTGCATTGCTACACCATCAATTCTTTTTTTTTAATCTTCTACAGTAAAACCCATACTGCGGGCAGTACCGGCAACCATGTTCATCGCATGTTCAACATCAAATGCATTAAGATCAGGCATCTTGAGTTCGGCAATTTCCTTAACCTGTTTTTTAGAAACTTTGGCAACTTTATTTCTATTTGGTTCTGCCGAGCCTTTTTCAACCTTTGCTGCTCTTTTTAGTAAAACTGCAGCAGGAGGAGTTTTGGTGATAAATGTAAAAGATTTGTCTGAAAATACAGTTATAACAACTGGGATTATTAATCCGCCTTTATCTGAAGTTCTTGCGTTAAACTGTTTACAAAATTCCATTATATTAACGCCCTTCTGTCCGAGTGCGGGTCCTACAGGAGGAGAAGGATTTGCTTTACCAGCCGGTATTTGTAACTTGATGTATCCGGTTATTTTCTTAGCCATATATTAACCTACCACTATAAATATTTATTTATTTTTCTAATTCTGCTTGTACAAAATCTATTTCCACAGGAGTTTTTCTTCCAAAAATAGAAACCATCACTTTGATTTTCATTTTTTCTTCGTTCACTTCCTGAACAGTTCCGCTGAAGTTGTTAAATGGACCGTCAATAATTTTAACTAAATCTCCGCTGCGGAATATAGTTTCCATTCTTTCGCTGTTTTCGTCCTGAGTTATTCTTCCAACAATTCTTTTGACCTCTTCCGGTTGAAGCGGGTTTGGATTATTTGGCGTACCAAGGAAGCCCATAACGGAAGGAGTGTTCGTTATAAAATCTTTTACTTGATTATCTAAATCGGCTTGCACCAAAATATAACCGGGAAAAAAATTCTTCGTCCGGCTCTTTTTCTTGCCGTCTTTAACCTCAAAAACTTTTTCCATAGGAACGAGTATAGCCTGAATCTTTGCTCTTAACTTTTCGTTCTCGCCAAGTTCAGTTTCAAGCATTGTTTTTACTTTATTCTCGTGTCCCGAAAAAGTTCTAACTACGTACCATTTATAATCCATTTAGGTAACCTAAAAGATTCCTTTAAATAATTGATTAATTGCCATATCTATTACATACGTAAAAGCGGCAATTAGCATGCAAACAACAATCACAACTGTTGTCGATTCTTTTAATTCTTCTTTAGTAGGCCAGGTAACTTTTTTCATTTCCTTAACCACATCGTTGAAGAAATTTATAATTTTTTCTTTCATACGAATCTCTATATTAATTCAGCACGTCAGGAGGGACTCGAACCCCCAACCTGCGGTTTTGGAGACCGCTGCTCTACCAATTGAGCCACTGACGTAACAATTTTACTTAGTTTCTTTATGAACAGTTTGTTTTCTATCCCAGCGGCAATATTTTTTAAACTCAACTCTGCCGGGATGAAGTCTCTTATTTTTTGTAGTTGTGTAGTTTCTTCTTTTGCACTCAGTGCATTCTAAAGTTATTATATCTCTCATGATGCTTCACTTAACTTTTAAATTAAATCCGACTTAGCGAAAATATTTACAATAATTTCATTTTAGTTGAGCTGACGACCGGGATTGAACCGGTGACCTCATCCTTACCAAGGATGTGCTCTACCAACTGAGCTACGTCAGCATTTTAAAACAACAAAATTCCTCGAAAGGATTATTTTTTTTTCTGTTTATTCTTTGAAAGAGAACATGGTTAGTTTTTATCTAGATAAATAAATATCAACTATTATCTATCGATAGAAACTGGACTCTAGCCAACACGTTCTTCTAAAAATCGACTGATGTTTTTTAGCGATTTAAGAGCCGTCTCTCTTTTTAACGCTTCAGCCCGGCTTTCATATTCTTCAAAATGTACAAGAACCCACGGCTGATATCTTTTCGTCCATCTCGCCTTTGAACTGTTATGATGTTCAATCCGTTTTTCCAAATCTTTTGTTTGACCGATATAAAACCGATTAAACTTTTCGCTCTTCAATATGTAAACTGCGAATTTCATCGAGCGGGAGACGGGACTCGAACCCGCGACCAATCCCGCCGGGCGGGATGACTCTAGCCAACACGTTCTTCTAAAAATCGACTGATGTTTTTTAGCGATTTAAGAGCCGTCTCTCTTTTTAACGCTTCAGCCCGGCTTTCATATTCTTCAAAATGTACAAGAACCCACGGCTGATATCTTTTCGTCCATCTCGCCTTTGAACTGTTATGATGTTCAATCCGTTTTTCCAAATCTTTTGTTTGACCGATATAAAACCGATTAAACTTTTCGCTCTTCAATATGTAAACTGCGAATTTCATCGAGCGGGAGACGGGACTCGAACCCGCGACCAACAGCTTGGAAGGCTGTGACTCTAGCCAACTGAGTTACTCCCGCATTCAAAAGAATAAATGGCTTTTCTGTCTATTCGCAGAAAATAATTAGAGATAATTTCTCATAATTATTAAAAATTTTGTGGGCGGCGAGGGATTCGAACCCCCAAAGGCGTTTGCCAACGGATTTACAGTCCGCCCCGGCTCTCCAACTCCGGCGTCCGCCCGAATAAAAAACGAGCAACAAATATATTTTTATTCTAACAGAAAAGCAAATATTCAGTACAAGTTTGTAAAATAGTAATTCTAAAAACAGGGGTGGTGAATATCGAGAAATTATTTTAATAAAAAAACACCTTTTTAAATACTTTTTCTGCAAAGGTTAATGTTTCCAGAGTTCTCGATCTAAACTTCGGTATTGAATGGCTTCGCTAATATGCTGGGAAAGTATATTGCTCACCCCTTCCAAATCAGCAATTGTACGGCTGACTTTTAAAATTCTGTCATAAGCACGAGCAGATAATCCCAATTTTGTCATCGCCATTTTTAAGAGTTCGGAACCTGCATTATCAAGAGCACAATATTGCCGAACTTCTTTTGTACCCATGTCTGCATTATTAAAAATATGTTTAATGTTGAAGAATCTCTGTAATTGTATTTTTCTTGCTTTAATTACTCTTTCTCTAATTTCATTTGAGGTTTCTCCCTTCACGTGCCCCGCCAACTCTTTATATTTGACCGCAGGAACTTCAATGTGAATGTCAATTCTGTCCAACAGCGGTCCAGAAATTCTTGCCATATACTTTTGAATTTGAGGCGGAGTGCATGTACATTGTTTTTGGGGATCGGTAAAAAATCCGCACGGGCAAGGATTCATCGCTGCAGCAAGCATAAAATTAGCCGGAAATTCGAGTGATAATTTTGAGCGGCTTACGGTAACGCGTGCGTCTTCAAGAGGTTGTCTTAAAACTTCGAGCACATTTTTTTTAAATTCGGGTAGTTCATCTAAAAATAAAACACCGTGATGAGCATAAGAAACTTCTCCCGGTCTGGGGAATGAACCGCCGCCGACAAGAGCTGCATCGCTTACTGTGTGGTGCGGGCTTCTGAATGGTCTTTCCGTAATAAGGGCTTTTTCTTTTTGTAGAATTCCAGCGACCGAATGTATTTTTGTTGTTTCCAACGCTTCTTCGAAAGTCAAAGGAGGCAGTATGGTTGGCAATCGCTTGGCAAGCATTGTTTTCCCGGACCCGGGCGGACCAATCATCAAAATATTGTGGCTTCCTGCCGCAGCAACTTCAAGCGCCCGTTTAACATTTTCCTGCCCTTTTACGTCTGAAAAGTCGAGTTGATATTTATTAACCTGAGAAAATAATGCTTCTTTATCTGTGTAAACTTTTTCTTTCTGAAGCTCACCATTTAAAAACTTTACTACTTCTTCAAAAAATTCAAATCCGTATACTTCTATTCCATCAACAATTGATGCTTCGGGAGCAGATTCGAGTGGTAGAATAACTCTTTTTAATCCCCTCTTTTTAGCTTCTACTGCAATTGGCAATCCCCCACGGACGGGGCGAAGCCTGCCATCAAGCGAAAGCTCACCAAGAATAACTGAATCGTCTAATAGATTATTAGAAACTATATCGTTAGCTGCAAGAAGTCCAATAGCAAGGGGAAGGTCGAAGGCGCTGCCTTCTTTTTTTATATCAGCAGGTGCAAGATTAACGGTAATTTTTTTTGCCTGAAAATCGAATCCGCTATTTTTTATTGCAGCGCTTACACGCTCACGGCTTTCTTTTACTGCATTATCTGGTAAACCAACAATTACAAAAGAAGGAATGTTTTTTTCTACATTTGTTTCAACTTCAACAATAAAAGCATCGATACCATATGTCGAACTTGAAAATACTCTCGAAAGCATAGTTCCCTTTCAAGTATTAAATAAGTGTTTATTAAAAAATACTAAAAAAATCCAATTACCAAAATAAAGGAAATCATTTGGTAAGAACCATTTTGCGTGTAGTGTTGAAAGATGGAGTAGTAACTTTATAAAGATATATTCCTGAGGTTAAACCGGAGCCATCAAAAGTAAATTTGTGGACTCCTTTAGAAAGCTGCCCTTGAAATAATTTTGTAACTTGCTGTCCTTCAAGATTGTAAATTGTAATATTAACTTCCGAATCTTTAAGAAGTTCAAACTCAATACTTGTTTTAGGATTGAATGGATTCGGAAAATTTTGAGCTAATATTATAGGTTCACTTTCGCCTTGCCCAACTTTTATTTGAGCCGAATAAACATTAGCACCATCATAATTTGCCTGCCTAACCCGGTAATAAACAATTTCGGCATTCGCCTCGATTGCATCAATATATGAATACTCTGCACCTGCAGAATTGTCTGCCTGCACCGAAAAAATAGTTTGAAAACTTTTATTGTCAATCGATTTTTCAAGATCGTACTTTTCCGCCTGCTTATAATCTCCACCAGTCCAGCTTAATTCATATGCGTTGCTTAAAAATTCGATATTCAGTTCCGGCGCGCGCGTAAAAATAGGGGCGGTTGATTTAACGTACTGCGGGTTTTCAAATATCACCGAATAATTATTTTTATCTACATAATCTTGAAGCGGTTCATCAAATTTAAAAGCGACTATAACTGAAGATGAGTCGGCACTAAAATCATTATAATTCTTGTTCAAGAAAGCGACATCAAGAGTATTATTTAAATCGATAAAGCGAAGTAAATCTATGGAGAATTTTTTATCATTTTCATTTCCATTAAAACTAAACTCATAATTACCGGCAGACAACAAAGAGGTAAATTTTATTTTAGCAAATAAAATTTTATCGCAATAAAAGTTTGCTGTATTTTTTTCGGTTGAAAATAAAATAGAAATATGCGACCAAGTTTTTCTTCCTATAAAATACGGTGCTAAAAATTCGAGCGATGCGGATTCAACTTTTGGGTGAAGCATCTGAAATTCATTAACCTTAAGGACAAATTCTTTTTGTCCAGTTAAGGTATTTCTAACTGTCAAAACCTCTTGCCCTGGTTCGCCTATCCTTAGCCAGAATTCACTTAATAATCTTTTCACTGGAAGTTTATCAATCGAAAAAGAAAGGTGGCTCTTTTTTTCTAATAGTAAAGCCCTTCCGGCATTTTTTTGAGGTTTGTAAAACTTTAAATGTGCCGTTATAAATCTTTCTTTATTCTCATCGGTTGGGTGTGAACTGTTGAGAAAACCGATAACTTTACCTTCTTTTTTAAATATCCCATAAAACCTTAAAAGGGAATTTTCGCTGGTTTCGGTTTTAAATGTGAATAGTAATTGAAAAAAATTACCCGGCGATAGTGAAGAATCTTTCAATTTGATTGAAAAGGAATAAACATTCCCCTCATAGTTTGAAAGATAATCATTTACAGTGTTGAAGGAGGTTTCCTCTGAAAGTGTACGAAGTAAAACCCCCGAAATAAATATTCTGGGATCGGGGGCAATGAATATTTGCAATTCATCTGCCTCGGAGAAAGAATTATACGTTACGAGTGAAACATCAAACTGGCTATTAAAAGGTATTACTTTGGGATAAACTAATTTATAGTTCTCCTCAAAAGGACGTGCGTTAACAAAACAAGTAAGTAAAAGCACTGCTAATAATATATTGATTTTTCTTTGCATAAATCCAGTTAAATCTGAACCGGCTACTTTCTATCTATTTATAATTACGCAGAAAATCAATTCTGTCTTGAAGCTGATGCACAGGGACAAGCAATTTTTCTTTGCCATAAAGTGCATCTTCCCGGTTGGTAAATGCCAACTCGTAATCTTTACTCATCACAATTGCTTCTTCGGGACAAACTTCTTCACAAAACCCACAGAATATACATCGAATCATATTAATTTCAAACTTTTCGGGATATCTCTCTTTTTCACTTTCTGTTTCGGCTGCTTGAACCTGGATTGCAAGCGGCGGACAAACGCGTGAGCACAATCCACATGCAACGCATCTTTCGGTTCCATCTTCTTCCATAACGAGCACAGGTCTGCCCCTATAAGATGACGGTGGAATAAATTTTACTTCCGGATATTCCATAGTAAACTTAGGTTTGAACATAACCTTTAATGTTAAAGCTAAGCCCTTAACTATTTCAGGGATGTACAACCTTTCTAAAAAATTTAGATCTTCTTTTCTTATTCTTTCAGCCATCAAATCTCCATAGGATTAATATTTCATTAAAATATTTATCCACTACTTTATTTTTTTTACAAGTTAAAAACCATAATTAGAACCGCAACCCAAATAATATTGAGCAAAGCTAAAGGAAACATTACTTTCCAACCGAGGTTCATTAATTGATCATACCTAAAACGCGGAATAGTCCAGCGTACCCAGAGAAAGAAAAACAACAATGCGCCCATCTTGAAAAAGAAAGCAGTAATGTAAATCAGCACTTCGAACCAATGAGCAAGACCGAGAGTTGTAATATCAATAAATGGTATTTGATAACCACCCAGGTACAAAGTAATAATTAAGGCGCTGGAAATAATCATGTTCGCGTATTCAGCCAGGAAAAATCCGGCAAATTTCATACTGCTATATTCCGTATGAAAGCCGCCAACCAATTCAGGTTCGGCTTCCGGTAAATCGAAAGGCAGTCTGTTTGTTTCTGCAAAGGCGGAAACTAAAAAAGTAATAAATCCAATCGGTTGAATCCACGCATTCCACATCCATAAGCCCTGGCTTTCGACAATTGCAATAGGTCTAAGTGATTCTGATAATAAAATTACTCCGCCGACTGAGAAGCCCATCGAAATTTCATAAGAAATCATTTGGGCTGAAGAACGGATTCCGCCTAATAAAGAATATTTACTACCGGATGACCAGCCCGCAAGTGTAATAGCATAAACACCAAGGGATGTTAAAGCTAATACGTATAAAATTCCCATATTAACATCGGCAACAACGAGTGAAATGTTATAATCGAAGAAATTGAAGGAAGGACCAATTGGGATTACCGCATAAGTTGTGAACGCCACAAATAGTGCTATCACAGGAGCAAGTGAATGAATTTTTTTTTCGGCTTGTTCCGGGACAATATCTTCTTTGAGCAAAAGTTTAAATACATCTGCAAAAGGTTGAAGCACGCCTTCCCATCCCACACGGTTAGGACCGAGACGGTTCTGCGTCCAGGCGCTAATTCTTCTTTCGAAATAAACAAGATAAGATACTGTAAGCATCATTATTGTAAAGATGACAAGTATCTTAATAAGCGTAAAAATTACTATTTCCCAAGTACTCATGTTTTACTCAAGCTCCATTAAACTTTTTCTACTGCGGTAAATTCTTTTTTTATTTTTATACCGATCTCACCGATATCATCATAATTAATACCGCGGAAAGCATCAACTGCCGAAGCTAATTCTTCGAATACATCTTCAGCAATTTGATATTTATATTTTGTTCCAAGTGCCGCTGCAAGTCCGGTTAAGATTTTCCATGATGGGCGTGCATCACGTTTTGTGCTCTGAGCCCATTTGTCGAATTTAGTTCCGAATTTATCAAGCCTGCTCATACTCATACCGTTGAGTGAACGGTCAAGTTCTATTGTAGAAGTTGCAGGTCTTAATCTTTGAATTACTCTCTTGAAGTTGACCATTGTACCATTTTTTTCTGCGAATGTTGCAGCGGGAAAAACTATATCGGCAAGTTGTGTTGTCTTATTATAATTAGTTGCATGAACAATTAACAAATCAAGTTTTGAAAACAAACTTTCTAATTCGGAGTATGCAGCAACCGGATCATCTTCCATGACGAACAGAGCCTTAATTTTTCCTGTTTTTATTCCTTCAATTATCTCATAAATATTTTTTCCCGATTTAGAAGGGGCAACACCGGAAAGTTCGGCGCCAAGAGAATTTGGAGTTATATCGTTCCTTCTCAAGATGTCATCGCCGAAAGAGGGATCTGTATAACGAATAAAATCTAAGTGTTTACTTCCAAATACTGATTTAGCAAATTTGGCAAAAACATAATTGTCTTCATTTGTAGCAAATGCAGAGCCGATGAATGCTATTTCTTCCTTCCCTATTAATTTTATTTCTGAAGCGGCTGCAGAAAAGGCTTCATCCCAACCAACCTTAACGAGCAACCCATCCCGGCGTAGCTGCGGACTATTTACCCGGTCTTCTGCATTTACAAATTTCCATGTGTTTAACCTGCCGCTATCGCACATCCAATAGCTATTAACTTCTTCATTGTAGCGCGGGGTTAATCGCATTATTTCGTTGTTGCGCACCCAAACTTCTGTATTACATCCGCGGGCACATCCTGTGCAGATTGATTTTGTGGAAGACATATCCCAAACACGGGCATGGAAGCGGAAGTCGCGATTAGTTAATGCTCCAACCGGACATATATCTGTTGTGTTTAATGAATAAGGGTTATCCATTTCTCTGCCCGGGTAAGTTGCTAATGTAACTCTATCGCCTCTTTTAGTAAAAGTTAATTCCGGGTCTTTAGCAATTTCATCGCAAAAACGAATACAACGCGAGCACATAATACACCTTTCCACATCCAGCATAACAAAAGGACCGACCGGGACGCGTTTATCTTTATGTTGTTTTTCTTCAACAAAACGGCTTTCACCCGGGCTGTGCTGATAAGCGTAATCCTGAAGTTTACACTCACCGGCTTCATCGCAAATTGGGCAATCAAGAGGATGATTGATAAGTATAAATTCCATAACTGCATTGCGGGCGGCAAGCGTTTTTTCGGATTGTGTATGAACAATCATTCCTTCAGAGGCAAGAGTAGAGCAGGCTATTACAAGCTTGGGCATTTTTTCTATTTCAACCAGGCAAACCCGGCAGTTGCCCGAGACCGAAAGTTTAGGGTGCCAGCAAAAGTGAGGAATATCAATTCCATGTTTAAGTGCAGCCTGTATTACAGTCTGTCCTTGTTGAAATTCTATTTCCTGTCCATCAATAATTAATTTTGGCATCACAAATCCTTAACAACTACTAAGATTTTTAATTTCATAAATTTTATAAATTCGAGTGTTAAATCTAAAAAAATCCTATAAATAATACTAAGTGTGATTTATCGATCTATACACATTTCAAATAGATTATCCGGCGACAATTTATTGCCTCTTAATTCTCCGTGACGAAAAGTCAATTAGTTTTATGATCCTGAATTTTCATATTTTTCAAGAAATTTACTCATGAATAAAGCTATACTTTTATATGCTTTTTCAAGCACTTCATCCTGTGGAAGAAAAACAACTCTAAAATGCTGCGTGCCCGGCTTTTGTCCAAATCCGGAACCAGGGACAACAACCACACCTGTCTCTTTAATAAGTTCCGAAACCCATTGGCTATCAGGCTGATTAATATGAAGCTGCGGGAATGCATAAAAAGCGCCTTCCGGTTTTACGCACGAAATTCCGGGAATTGAATTTAACATTTCCACGGTCATATTTCTTCGGCGCGTAAGTTTTTCTATCGCAAGCTCTAAATGTGAATGATCGCCCCCAAGCGCAACCGGAATACCGTATTGTTCAGGATGATTAGCTGATAAACGCGCACGGAGAAGTTTGTTGATTGCTTCAATATAATCTTTTAGAACGGATTGATTACCGCTTACAATTCCCCAGCCAATTCTGAATCCAGGGACCATGTAGTTTTTTGAAAGTCCGCCAAACGTAATTATAGAAGCATCGCTATTTAAGGAAGCGATAGACAAATGCTTCTGTCCGTCCATCAAAAGTTTATCATAAATTTCATCTGCAAAAATTACAAGATTATTCTGAAGAGCAATTTCGACAATTTGTTTTAATGTTTCTGTTGCGCAGTTAGAGCCTGTTGGATTATTCGGATTAATTAAAATTATAGCGCGCGTTTTATTATTGATTTTACTTTTAATGTCCTCTATATCGGGCTGCCAATCGTTTTCTTCATTTAAGTAATATGGATTTTCCATGGTTTGAAGTTTGCTTCCTATGGCGGTATAAAGAGGGTAACCGGGCGTGGGAGTAAGAACATTTTCGCCTTCGTTTACAAGAGCAGTCAAACACACATCAATTGCTTCGCTGGCTCCGGTTGTTACAAAAATATCACGAATATTTTTAATGCCTTTTTTCTCGGCTTCAAGACCAATTGCATCAACTGCAGATTTAATTCCGGAAGAAGGTGAATACCCGTTGAAATTTTTTAGCATTGCCTGGTAAGTCGCTTCTATCATGTGGCGCGGCGGTTCAAAATCAAACAGGTTTGGGTCGCCGATATTTAAATAGAGCATTTCTTTACCGCTCTTTGCAACTTCATTAGCAAGGACGACAATGTCACGAACTGCATAAGTTATATTGTTTGTTCTAATAGCCGGGATTATTTTTTTTTCTACCATTTTTTACTCCGTTAAAAATTTAATTAGACTACATAGACTACTGCAAAGATAAATAAAACTATAATTAAGCGGCGGAAAGAATCATAGCATCTTTCGATTTTATTATAAGTTTAATGAAAGTATTTTCATCAAGTAACTGGTTGGAAAGTTCAAGTATATTATCTGCCGTCACGGCATCGATACTTTTTATTATTTCATCGGTATGTTTTATTCTGTTAAAATATAATTCGCTCTGAGCAATTCGCATCATCCTGTTGGTTGTGCTTTCAAGATGAAGAATAAAACTCCCTTTGAGTGATTCCTTCGCTTTTTTCAGTTCACGTTCAGAAATTCTTTTTTCGCGGAGTTTCTTAAACTCCTTCATGATTATGCTTAACGCTTTATCCATCATTTTTTCATTAGTTGAAAGATAAACACCGAAAGATGAGATATCATAAAACGAATTTAAAAACGAGTTGACCTGATAGGCAATTCCATTTCTTTCTCTCACTGCCTGAAACAAACGCGAACTGCTGCCTTCTCCAAGAAGCTGAGCAAGTACGGCTGCTTCATCCCGTTTATCTTCTTTGCTTCCCTTTGTTGTTCTGCCGATAATTGCATGAACCTGCTGTATTTCTTTCTCAATAATTTCAAGCCGGTTAGGCAGCGCATGAGATGAAATATATCTTCTTTTCAAAGGCGAAGTTCCCAAATCTTTTAATAAAAATTTTTCTGTGAGTTTAACAATCTGCTCATGGTCAACCGAGCCGGAAGCGGCTATAATCAACCTGTTTGCGGTATATTTCTCTTTTATGAAATTAAAAAGATCAAGTTGAGAAAAACTTTTAATATTTTTTTGAGTTCCGATAATGGGCATGCTAAGCGGGTTACCCGAATAAATTATTTCCTCAAACTTATCAAAAATTAACTCTTCGGGATTATCCTCAATATCGCATAACTCATCTATAACAACGCCGGCTTCCTTTTTTATTTCCACAGGTTTGAACGATGGATTTTGAATCATATCTGCAAGCACATTGAATGTTTTGGGGAGATGCTCGGAAAGCCCGCGCCCATAAAAACATGTATGCTCCTTCGAAGTAAAAGCGTTGAGGTAACCGCCGCACGATTCAATTTCATCGGCAATTTTTCGAGCAGAACGTTTTTGCGTCCCCTTGAAAAGCATATGTTCAATAAAATGACTGATTCCATTGTTCTTTGAGTTTTCATCCCGCGATCCTACGTTAAACCAAAAGCCAAGTGAAAATGATTTTACATAAGGGATAGTTTCGGATAAAATTTTGATGCCGGTAGACAGGATTGTTTTTTTGTATATGTTCAATTGATTGCGTATTTCTTCACTAATAATAAGGTATAAAAATATAGAAATCATTCTATGCAATCAAGGACGGAATTGTGATGGCATATCATGAAATAGAGAATCAATTATTGGATCCTAACCCGTTACTCACTCAGTCGATTGCTCTTTATTGTATTTAATAGGGCGAAGGTTTGACTATTTAAGATGCTTAATTCTTTTATTACATTTGAGTGTAAATTAAATGAAATTTTGCTTAATAATTTTTCGATTGAATTATTAACTTTTTATTTCTGTTAATGAGAAAATCAAATAATGCATAAATGATTAAACCAGTTTTCTTTTTTTCGCTTTTACTATTATTCCCGGCTGTTCTTTTCTCTCAAACAGAATCTGCCGGTAATCCGCGCTCCGATTCTGTTAAAGCAAAAACTAACTTCGAAACTTTTTTTAATCGTGCTGATTATTTGTCGGATATATTTTCTGAGGACAATCTTTCATCTTTAAATTTTGATACTCAATTATTAAACGATGCAAACTTTCTTATTCTTAAATTGAACAGTCTCAACAAAGCATCTTCACCCAATCTAAATAATGCAGCGCTTCCGCAAAATATTTTGTTGCCGCTTTATAACATTTATAAAGAAAATCAAAAATTTAGTATGGTTAGAACTATTTTGGGACTTACTCAAACTGCTGCAGTTGGCTATATGGCATATCGCCATATTAAAAAATATGGGTTCTGGAAATAGCACTCAAGCCCTGTTAAAAAAAACATTATTACCGTTGTCTTTTACACTGCTGTTCAAAAAATCCAGCAAGAGGATTTCCATTATATTTTTAATTTTCTGTTCGATTAATTTTATTTCAATTTCATCATCAATTTTAAATGCGTCATTACGCAGCGTCGTATCAATATTGCCCAAAATATGATTATTACAAATCTCATCTATATCAAAAGATTTTACTGAACCATCTTTCAAGCCGCTTCTTTCTATCTTTAATCAATATTACAACCAATGCGCAACAATTTTTTCAAAAGTTCAAATCTTAAAAAAATTTTTACAAGAAAACGAGCATAATTCTTTCAAAGTATTCATATATTTAGGTTGTAAATTAATCAGAGAAAAATATGCAAATAGGAATTGTAGGTCTTCCATTATGTGGAAAATCAACATTGTTTCAGACAATTACGAAAACCCATCTTGATGCAGCGACATTAAGTAAATCCGAATCTCATCAAGCAGTTATTAAGGTGCCGGATGAGAGATTGAATCAACTTGCGGAAATGTTTAATCCCCCAAAAATCGTTTATGCAGCTATTGAATTTGTGGATGTGGTGGGGCTTCAAAAAGGCGATTCCGGTTCAACGCAATTTACAAGCAATTTCCTTTCTAAAGTAAAAACAAACGATGCTTTAATTCAAGTTGTTCGGGCATTTAACAGTGCTGCTATTCCTCATCCTGACGGTTCCGTTGATGTTCTTCGGGACATAAATTCTTTTGAAACTGAATTTATTCTTTCGGATCTTGCAATTGTGGAAAAACGACTCGATAATGTGAAGAAGCAAATTTTAAAAACTCAGGACGACCATTTAAAAAGAGAACTGCCGGTATTAGAAAAATGCAACGATCTTCTTCAAAACGAAACGCCGCTGCGCGAACATCGGTTTGCAAAAGAAGAACTGCAAATACTAAAAACATATCAGTTCCTTTCCCTTAAACCGATGCTTATTGCGGTTAATTTGAGCGAAGATCAGGCTGCCGAAAAAGAGAAATATCTTTCCATGATTGAACCTAAATTAAAACAAAATACTATGGGAATTACTTTCTTTGGGCAAATTGAAATGGAGATGAGTGAACTGGGAGAAGAGGATACTGATGTATTTATGAAGGAGTACGGGATAACGGAATCGGCTTTGGACAATATTATTAAACAAGCATATCATTTACTGGGGCTGCAATCTTTCTTTACGGTAGGGGAAGATGAATGCCGGGCATGGACGATCAGAAAAGGAATGACGGCACAGGAAGCTTCGGGTGAGATACATACCGATTTTTATAATAAGTTTATTAGAGCTGAAGTTGTACAATATACCGATTACATCTCTGCCGGTTCATTTGCAAAAGCTAAAGAACAAGGAGTCTGGCGACTTGAGGGTAAAGATTACATTGTGAAGGATGGGGATATAATTTCTGTACGGCATGGTTGACTTTAAAATCATTAAGCCGGTTCTAAAAGAGCCGGCTTAACGGGCTGGATCCGATCTACTCACCTCTAAAATAGTATCGCAGTTCCCTTAAAAAAATAAAAACCCCTTAAACTCCCGTAATATTTTTTTTTAACTCGATTGCTTAAAAAATCGAGTTGGAGAAACTACTAACCTCATGCCGCAATTTCTCACCCCCGAATTTCATCCCCCGATGTTCCCATAAAAAGATTCCCCAAATAACACCATTCTTTCACATCATCTGGTGTACTCCCGCTGAGTTTTGGCTATGTGTACTTTAAGCACACTCTCTAAGTTACACTATACGCTAAAGAACAAGTAACATTAATTTTCGATATAAAATGAGTTTAATGTTTAATAAAAATTCTTTGGCAAATTTAAAATGATAGATGGAATTACTATTATGATAGCGTAACTTTTAGTAGGAATGATGTAACAAAAAACTTTTTTTGAAATTATATCTGAAAAATAAAAATTTTTAATTTTTATATGATCGGCGAAATTTCGTGTTTTACATACTCGGAGGGAAGGACGTTAAATCTTTTTTGAAAACATTTTGTGAAATACGAGGGTTCTTTAAATCCTACTTCGTATGCTACTTCTGCGATTGTGCCAATATTTTTCTCTAATAGCTGCGCAGCCCGTCTCAGGCGCATTTCTTGTATTAGCTCTTTAGCAGATAATCCTGTTACCGCTTTTAACTTTCTATGCAATGTCATCCGGCTCATTCCTACTTTCCCGGAAAAGTCTTCAACATTAAAATCCGGATTGGGAAGATTCTTCTCAACTACTTCTTTTACCCTGTTTAAAAACTTTTCGTCCGCAGAAGTGACACTTAACTCCGTTGGATTAAGGTTGAGTTGTCCGGCAAATTTTTCCCGCAATTTTTCTCTCGTTGCAATTAGGTTCTTGATTCTAAGCTTTAATTCCTCTTCACTGAATGGTTTGGTGATATAATCATCAGCGCCTGTTTCTAAACCTTCAATTTTACTATCCAAACTTGCTTTGGCGGTAAGTAGAATTACAGGAATATGGCTTGTAATCTCGTCAGTCTTTAACTGTTTGCATACTTCATAACCATCAATCCCGGGCATCATAATGTCGCTGACAATTAAGTCCGGCACAGTTTTTAGAGCAGCGGATAAGCCTGATTCACCGTCATAAGACTGAATTACTTTATAATATTTAGAAAGTATATTTTTAATATAATCGTTCACCTCTTCATGATCTTCAATAACTAAAATAATTTTCGCGGCATCATTCGAACTGATTTCCTTTTCTGGTTCAGTTATTTCTATCTCAACAGTATTTTGCAACGTTTCTGTTGATGTTTGACTTTCGCTTTCTTCAAAGTATTGTTCAAACTCGGCATCCTTAAATGTTGATTTGCCAAGCGGAAGGATGAAATTAAATTCTGCCCCTTTTTCTACTTTTGTATTAATGTAAATCAGTCCGCCGTGAAGTTCCACAAAATCTTTTACAATAGATAATCCTAATCCCGTACCGCCAAATTTTTTCACGTTTTGATTTTCAAGCTGATAAAATCTTTCAAATATTTTTTCGGCAGATGTTTCCGGAATCCCGCTTCCATTATCCTTAACCGTGATCTGTATATAACCTTCGGGAAATGGTTGACCTTTGAATTCTGTTAGGTTTGAAGATTCAATTGTGACAATTATTTCATCTTCATTCGGCGAGAATTTAAACGCATTGCTTAAAAGATTGATTAAAATCTTTTCGTATTTATCAGCATCGTAATATGTTTTTAATTCAGTATGTGGAGATATTAACGAAAGCTTAATTTTCCTTTTTGCTGCAAGTGGATGAAAAGATGAAATGAGCGCTTGCGAATGCTGAATTATGTCCCGTTTAGAAATTTTCAAACGCATTTTGCCCGATTCAAGTCTCGAAATATCAAGAAGCTGATTTATCATGTTGAGCAATTTTTTTGCCTGATTGTACATCAGCTGAAAATTCCCGTTTCCCTTTTCCTTCGAAATTAAACTTTCTAAAGGTCCAATAATAAGTGTTAAAGGGGTTCTAAGTTCGTGTGAAATATTCGCAAAAAACCGTGATTTTATTTGATCTAATTGTTGTAATTGCTCCGCTTCTTTCCGTTTCAGAATTGCTTCATTTTGAAGACGGTCCCGGTAAAGAAAAAACTTGACGATTCCGTAAATAAATAGAATTAAAAGAATTACATAAAACAAATATGCCCATGTTGTTTTGTAGAATGGCGGAAGAATTGTAACAGCAAAACTTGCACCTTTCTCATTCCAGACGCCATCACAATTAGATCCTTTGACTTCAAATATATATTCGCCCGGCTCAACATTTGTATATCGTGCAATTCGATCCATCCCGGATTCAATCCATTCTTTGTCGTATCCCTCAAGCATGTAGATAAACTTATTTCTCCCGGGGGAAGCAAAACTTAAAGCGTTAAATTCGATGGAAAAATAATTTTCATCATAAGAGAGTGAAACTAAAAAATGATCCTTTAATACGGGGTCGATCATAGGCTCTTGGTCAGCCAATTTTATTTGAGTGATAACAATTTCGGGACGATGGCTATTTAATTGACCCGGATCTATGTATGAAATATTCCAATATCCGCCAAAAAGAATTTTTCCATCCGGAAGTACTTGGGAACAATTCGGCAGGTAATTTGTATTTTGCCCTTTATCAGGTGAGTAAACTGAAAACATTTCCCGCCGAATATCAAAGCGGCAAATATTGTACATAGAACTAACCCATAAGTTACCACTACTATCAAACTCCAGCGATAATACCGCTGCTTTTCTTGATTTAGACTCTAAGGGATATAACTTAAATTCATTTGTTAAAACGTTTAGCTTTACTAAACCTCTGCTTGTACCAATCCATAAATTATCATTTGCGTCTTCTTTAATTGCATTAATTATTAAATTTTTAAGAGTGGAATCTTTCCTGGAAAGGATATCGTTTATAAAATCATCTTTAAGTGAATTGTATTTATGCAAACCATCGCCGTCTGTTCCAATCCATATACCTCCCTTTTTAGTGTTATAAAGAACGGTTATTCCTCCTTTGGGCGCTGATTTATTCGCGTTGTTGGAGAAAGAATATATTGAATCAGATTTTGGGAAATATTTATATATTCCTGAAGATGTCGTTCCAAACCAAATATTTTGATTATCATCTTCCATTACACAATCATAAGATAAAACTTTAATCATCTCACGACGCCAAAATTTTTCAAGTAATTTGGTTTTGATGTTGAACCTATGAATCCCCTCCTCCGCTGATGCAATCCATAAAATATTAGGGTCGGATGGCTGTTGATAAATATCGGTTAATCTAATGGAATATTTCTTCGGCGAACTATTTAAATTATCATATACTTTTTGTTCTTTCGAAGTTAAATCGTATTCCAATAATCCTTGCTTAACGCCCAAATAAAGCTTATTAGCTACTAATTGTACAGATAGTATATCCCGGTATCGTTTTGAAATTGAGTCGTCAAAAGGGCTAACCACAATTTTTCTTTGTTCGTATTTATTTATTCCACCATTTTCGGTGCTTACCCATATTACCCCTGCTTTATCCTGCAATATGCCTGAAATAGTATTGCCCGAAAAACCTGGCGCTTTAAACTTATTGTTTACTAAAGGGATATAGTTGAAGTTGTTTTTGTTTTTTTTAAGTATTCCCAGCCCGTCTCTCGAACCAATCCAGAGATCGCCATTTTTATCGAAGAGAAAATTTGTTATTCGTCCTTTATCCAAATTAGGATCGAGTTTCAATAGATCGAATTTATCTGTTTCTCTACTTTTAATATCAATTCGTACAAACAAATTATTTGCTGATATCCAAAACACTCTTCCTTCCGAGCCAGGCTCTTCGATAATTGTTCCTAAAGAATTTAAGTTCATATTCAAATTTGAAAAATCTACTAATCGAAGTTTCATCAATTTAGGATACAATATTAAAACACCTTTTGAACTACGCGCCCAAATTCTATTTTTATCGTCCTTTATAAACCTAAAAATACCGGACACTGAAGATTCATTTTCCAGTTTTGAGAACAACTCTTTTTTAGTGTCAAACTTATCAACGCCGCTTCTTGTTGCCGCATAAATTATGTTGCCGGTATCGCAGATGACCGCCCAGATAAAGTTGTCAGATATACTGTTTTGGTAGGGATTTTGATTGAAATGGGTGAAGTATTTATTCTTTTTATCATATTTAATCAAACCACTTAATCTACTGCCAATCCATATATTCTCTTCCTCATCCTCGGCTAAACACCGAATTGGGTTTTGTTTATGTGTTGTTGTTGTAGATAAAATTGGCATCTTTGAAAATCTTATTCCATCATATCTATCCAATCCAGTACTTGTACCAACGTAAATATATCCTTCTTTATCCTGAAGAAGCGAATAGACAATATCGCTTGATAATCCATCCTGTACAGTAAAACTCTCAAACTCATAACCTGAAAATTCATCACTCTGCCCAAAAATATTAATTGGATAAAATATCAGACCGATTAGTAATACTGTAAAAATTTTAAAAAGGAAACGCATGATTATCATTTTAAAGTCATCAATACAACTGCAGCTAAAGGAGCAATTAGAGCAATGGTTCCCCAAATCGTCCAGGTTCTGGCAAGTTTATTATATTCTTCCCAATTGAATTTTTCTGGATTATTAGCAAGCGCCGATATTTTTTTTTGAACCGGCGCAACCTTCGCCATATAAGCTGCACCCGAAATAATAATTAAAATTTCTGACCACAAAATCCAACTTGTTGTTATTAAATTGAAACCGCGATGCAAAGCACCTCCTATACCGAACAATATTAAAATCGTAACGCCGGGCATAGTAAAAATTTTATCACTTTTCCTGATACCATCAAAAGTAAATGCAATCAGCCGGGCATCTTTTCTCTTGTCCGCATAATATTTCCAAAACACAGCCGATATAATATTCCCAACAAACATAATCACAGCTAATAAGTGGACAATTTTCATAATTAAATAAGGCATACAATCTCCGTTTATTTACATCTGATTCTTAAACTACCCGGCTAATTTATTATCTATATCTAACAAAAGAAATAATATTTTAGATTTTTTTCATTTTTGTTGAGGTTAAAATATTAAGGCGGGATGATAAATTAAATTATACTTTAGGCTTGGGGATATATATAAATTATGCTTTATTGTATTATCATAATACTGGAATAATATAAAATCATTCCGCCATAATATTTTAACCTTAATAACTCACCTTACGCAAAAGTTCGAAACTATATTGTAAATCGAAGCGAAGCTTCGTAAAAAATACCAATTTTTTACGAAGCTACCGCTTCGTCCGTTAGCCAACGGACAAATTCTGCGTAAGGTGAGCTTAATAACTAAGATTAGCCTGTAGGGATTTTGACCTTAGCGCTTCGCAGTGAATTGAAATTAGAAGAAGAAAAGGTAGCATAATGAAGATCGACTCTTTGAAATATTTTCAACTAAATTTGGTTTTTTGTCTATTTATATTAAACGATGTTGTGTTTATAACTTCTTTCATATTTTACTCCTCGAAAATTGGTTATTATAGAATTTAGCGCTACCGCTTGCGAAAATACTGAACCGGACATTTATATTTACACGGCAAATAAGAGGTTGGCAAACAAAATAAAATAAGTTATCTGTACTGATGTGGTTATTTTCGAAGGGACGGGAATTCGCTAAATAAATAAGAGGTAGTAAGTAGTTCCTTTACAATAACTTGTGGTAAAACTCGCAGGCGGTTCAGGGTAAAAAGTCGAAAATAGATTTTCGAAAGATTTTTAGTTATAACTAAGCTGTTATAATTAAACAACTTAAAAATTAAGTGAAATTATTTCCCCACATAAGTTCTTTTATTCACTGGGTTTCCTATAATATACATTATGAGAAATCAATTTACAAAAAAAAATTGGGCGTTTATATCTTAGAATATGAATCAAGAAATTCATTACGTTCAACGCCCGATTGAGTCAATATAGAACGCAGTGTGCTTGATTTTATGAATCGGTGATTTGGCAGTACAAGTGGTGTTTTAGTACCATCAGGATTGGGGCGTTCCATTATTATGTGGCTTCCTTTACGCACAACGACAAACCCGAGAATTTTGAATGCTTTTATTACATTTGCCTTTGGAGCATCAACTGGAAATTTCATTAGGAAATTGCTGCTTCAGCTATATAAGCGTCTATAGTAGAATTACCCCCTGCAAGATGTTCTAAGAATTCATCCTTTCCGTAATGTTCAATGAAGAATTGGATTGCGCTTTCGGTGTCCTTAAGGGCGGCAACATATGTATCCCCTTGCCCAACAATCGCCCCCCGTACAAAGCCCAAAGGATAGCCAATGTATCCATCCTCATGATGTTCAATCACAATTTTAATGCTGTTCATTGCGGACCTCAATATATTTAAAAATATGTTTCCTATAAAATACATTATGAGAAATCATTTTACAAAGCAGAAGGAGCAGCCACTGCTTTAACTTCACTTTTCTTATTTTATTTTTTTGCAGTTCTTTTAAAAAGATGAGCGTACTGAATTCAACTTTTTTCAGTTACCGTATATTGAAAAGATGAATCAGCGCCGGGATGGATGCCGCAAGAAGTCCGAATAAAACTGCTGGATTAAGAAAGGTCATTTGTTAGATAACTCACCTTACGCAGAAGTCTGAAATTGTATTGTAAATCGAAGTGAAGCTTCTATAATCCGTTAGCTAACGGACAATTTTTGCGTAAGGTGACTTAGATAAGTTCTTTTAATTCTTCAATGGTCAACTCTGCCTTTTTCAAGATATTATTTAGAGTCCCTTTTTTAAGTTCCTTATGGTTTGGAATAATGACACTTTTATTCTTCTTGAGATTATGAAGAAAAATATGGCTTCCCCGTTGATGATCAACATAGTAACCCAACCTTCTTAGAGCTTTTAAAACATCTTTCGCGGAGAAAGTTTTACTCAAAGAAGAACCTCCAATTCTTTAACCGTTACTTCCGGGGAAGATTTAATTTGATTTACTTTTTCCAGACCTTCTAAATAACAGATAATTGCTTCTCTAGCATTGTCCATTGCTTCTTCCTCGGTGTCTCCTTGTGTAAAACAACCATCTAAAGCAGGGACTTTAACATTATACCCGCCTTCTTCAGCTTTTTCTAAAATGATGTTAAATTTCATGGTATTCCTTTAAAGTTTATTTTTTGTCGAATAAGGTTTAGGCATAAACTTTATCTTTGCCTAAAATTATTGACTGAATTTCCGGGAACTCGAACGTTTCATTTTCAAAAAACAATTCGACAGCTTCTTTCAAGTTTGAAATAGCTTCTTCAATCGTTTCTCTGAAAGAAGATACTTCAACATTCAAGCATTTAGAGATAAAGTATTTATCTTCTTTCCAAACGACATAACTTATTTCTTTCATAACATCTCACTTTTTATATTATGTTTCTTACAAAATACATTATGAGAAATCATTTTACTTAAAGTCTTAACAATCATCCGGTGATACGAATAGCATTTATTTATTATCAATATTTCCTTCTGTTGGGAAAGGATTCATAAGATTAGAAATAATCCATCCCCTTTCTTTATGGCGCAGTAGTATGTGCATTATTTCTTTCTTTTTTGTTTCCTTTAACATACATTAAGAAATCAATTTAGGTAGTCTAATAAAAACAAGCTAAGAGTAGTTTCCAATATTGCAGACTTTCAAGATTTTAATGGTAATTACTAAAGCAAACTCTTAGATAGTTTTTTATGCTTTGCTATAATCTGAGTTAATGAACGCAATGCTTGGTTTACAGAGTCATGATCAGAAAAATATTTAGCTACATCTGGTTCTATAACCACTACGTTAGCGCCTTCCTTAAACTTTTTTGAATATTTGCCTCTTATCCCTTTGCTGAAGTCATATTCTTCAAGCATATCCGGATCTTTTCGCATTCTCTTCATATTGTTTTCTTTCATTGGTTATTGCTTTTCTCGCACTTATAATTCTTATTTTATCACCTCGTTCTGTATAGACTACAACTATAAGTCGATTAATATAGGACATGCCTATTAATACAAATCTATCTTCTTGATCGGAGTGAAGAGGATCATAAATTGCTAATGATAAAGTATCTTTGAAAGCTGTGCTTGCTTCATCGAAAGACACATTATGAATTTTTATATTCTTTTTTGCTTTAGATTGATCCCATTCGAATAAAAGCATATTTTTTATTTCTAAAATACAAATTATTGAAAACCATTATAAATATCATGTTCAAATAAAATGGAATCGTTTTCTTTAAAAGCCCGTTTCCAAACAGCTTTACAAGTTCTTTTCTTTCATCGTTCATACAGAATTATTCCCTCTTTAGTAGCATAGCGTGCTATAGTGCCGGGGTATTTTTTATCCCGTTCAAATTCTTTTTCGGTTAAAATAATAACATCAAAGGCATGATTAAGCGCAAGCAGCCAGCTACACATTTTGTTCATCATTATAAATCTATCTTCAGTTATACTGGCTATAACTAAAAGGTCTATATCGCTTTTTTCATCGGCTGTACCGCGCGCCTGCGAACCAAATAAGATAATCTTCTCAGGTTTAAACTTTGAAAGTATCCTTTCCCTTATCTGTTTTTTTTCTAGTTCACTTAACATTTAGTTATTTGGATTTAGAATCAAAAAATATATTTCTCAATGTACAGATAGACAGCTAATTGGGCAAATAAAAACAAAAATGGTTTTTATTCTTTTATCTTTGGTTAAAATACAACTAATGAAATAATTTAACAAGATAATTTTAAGATATTCCAGTTTAACACTTCACCAAAATATTAAGTTGAAACAGAAATTTTCTAAACTTGCGAATAAATTGGAGAATGGAAAAAGAGAGAGAAAGAATATCGAATATCGAACAAGGAATTTTGAATATGAAGTTAAAATACAGATTGAATTCACTTTGAAGTTCATTATTCCTTGCCTGTCCCGCTTTGCGGTGGTTCATTATTCGTTATTCAATTATGATTCAATAAACAATGGTTCTTAAAGAGCCTTAAATGACAAAAAAAATCCTAACCGAAAATTGATTGGGATTAAATTAAAAACCTGCCAACTACCGGATTTTATCCCGCAAGAGCGGGACTCCCACATCCCGAAATGGCGGGACGCATGTAGTAGCACCGGCGTACAAGGTCTTAACTTCTCTGTTCGGAATGGGAAAAGTCTTTCATCCGGGTATAATCACCTAAACTAAGCTTTATAAAATTGACGAAATAATAAAAAGAATATTGAAGTTGAATAGTAAAAATTGATACAAGTTGAATGATGGATTTAAAATAAAAAATCCCGCACAGGGCGGGATTCAATAAAAATTTTGGCAACTACCTACTCTTCCACACACCTGCGCATGCAGTACCATCGGCGTACAAGGTCTTAACTTCTCTGTTCGGAATGGGAAGAGGTGTTTCACCCTGGCTATAATCACCAAAATTAAACTTAATAAAAAATAAAATGAAAGAAGAAAGAGTAGAGCCAAAAATGGGCACATATTAAATTTACCTATGGGTAAAAATTAAATGATTAAGCCTCACGACTTATTAGTACTGCTCGGCTGAATTCCTTACGGAACTTACACCTGCAGCCTATCAACCTCGTCATCTCCGAGGAGTCTTCAGTGCCGATAAATCGGCAGGGATACCTCATCTTGAAGCGTGCTTCGTGCTTAGATGCTTTCAGCGCTTATCACTACCGTACATAGCTACCCAACGATACCGCTGGCGCGATAATTGGTGCACTAGAGGTACGTTCACTTCGGTCCTCTCGTACTAGAAGCGACCCTTCTCAAGTATCCTGCGCCCGCATAGGATAGGGACCGAACTGTCTCACGACGTTCTGAACCCAGCTCACGTACCGCTTTAATTGGCGAACAGCCAAACCCTTGGGACCTTCTTCAGCCCCAGGATGCGATGAGCCGACATC
>Ga0210027_1000846_pt1 | contig 30049 bp, 24 predicted proteins | sample CryGeymeta201510_FD_183978 | JGI IMG/M metagenome (GOLD analysis project Ga0210027, IMG submission 183978) | Groundwater microbial communities from Crystal Geyser aquifers in Utah, USA - Crystal Geyser metaG 2015-10 (SPAdes) (version 2) | ecosystem: Environmental > Aquatic > Deep subsurface >...
TCATCCAAATGAAATACAGGCAATAACAGGCGCAACTATTTCATCAAAAGCAGTAGTTGCAATAATGAATGTCGGAATTTTAAAAATGCGCAAATTACAGAAGGAGGGGAAAATATAATGGTCAAACAAGTTCCTCTTTCAAAAGAATTCTTAAAAGGATTGTGGGAACAGAATCCAATCTTTAAACAGGTGCTCGGTATGTGCCCCACGCTTGCGGTAACTGTATCTGCAATTAATGGTATTGCAATGGCGCTTGCTACAACATTTGTGCTTGTAACGGCGAGCCTGCTTATTTCAACAATAAGAAAATTAATTCCCAATCAGGTGCGAATTGCGGCTTACATTGTAATCATCGCAACTTTTGTAACAATTGTTGATTTGGTAATGAAGGCTAAATTTCCAGAGTTAAGCAAAGCGCTCGGTCCCTTTATTCCTCTCATAGTTGTTAATTGTATAATTCTCGGCAGGCAGGAAGCCTTTGCTTCAAAGAACACTCCTTTCCGTGCGTTGCTTGATGCACTCGGAATGGGCGCCGGTTTTTTTATTGCATTAGTTTCACTTGGCGGAATTCGAGAAATTATTGGTTCGAGAACATTTCTCGGGATTCAAATTTTGCCTGATGCTTTTGAACCCTGGCTTATAATGATTCTTCCCGCCGGTGCATTTTTAACTCTCGGGCTGATGCTCGGCTTTGCAAATATGTACACAGATCGTAAAAAGAGAATCGAGAAAGAATCTTTGATCGAACAGTATAAACGTGTAAGTAAAGTGGAAATATCAATGGCACAGGAGGGAATATAAAATGGATCTGTTTATAATTTTTATTTCCGCCGCCATTGTAAATAACTTTGTGCTTGCATACTTCCTCGGTATATGCCCTTTTATAGGAGTTTCAAATAAAACATCTTCAGCCGTGTCGATGGGAATGGCAACAACATTTGTAATGGTTATTACAGCAATCGTAAGCTGGCTGCTTTTTAATCTTCTGCTTGTCCCATACGAACTGGAGTTTTTGCAGATACCTTCTTTCATTCTTGTTATTGCTTCTCTCGTACAGTTTGTGGAAATGTTTATTAAAAAAGTTAGCCAGCCGCTTTACCGTGCGCTTGGAATATTTCTTCCGCTTATTACCACTAACTGTGCAATACTCGGTTTGGCATTATTCATTTCGATGCGCGAATATTCATTCATCGAAAGCGTCTTTTTCGGTGTTGGCGCCGGTGCCGGTTTTACGCTTGCACTTACAATAATGGCGGGGATAAGAGAAGAACTTGAACTTGCAAATGTGCCTGCCTCGTTCAAAGGCGCACCCATTACGCTTATTGTTGCCGGAATACTTGCTTTAGCTTTTATGGGATTTGCCGGTATGATTTAAAAGTTACCCGTCAATCCTTTTGTATGTTAAAAGTAATAAAAGATTTAAATTTTTTTAGGAGAATAAATAATATGATTTCGCGCCGTTTGTTTCTAAAGTCGTTTGGAGTTGCAGCCGCCGCGCTTGGTACCGGCTTCGGTACAGGAAAAATATTAAGCGGCAAGAGCATGAATACTTTTTCAGCACACGGTTTTTTTCCTGCTGACGAAAAGATTATATCGGAGGCAGTAACAGCATTTGCAAAAAAAACAGGCAGCCTTTCCCAGCCTGTTATCTTTGCTGAAAATAAAATTAAAGAAGTTGTTAAACGGGCATATTATTCTGCCGGAGTTAATAATTCAATATTTAGTAAAGCCGATGTTACTTTTCGAATAGTTAAGATGAACCGTACTGTGCCGGGAGATATTCTTTTGAGCGATAATAAAATAGCCGTGTACAATCCTGACGAAGATTTTACAGGCTCATTCATTTACTTACGCAGCAAACTACAGAAGAGCAATGCGGAATATTTTTTTTCGGCGGAATACAGCGAAAGTAATTTCATCGAAACTCTTCTTGGTAGTAGTGAAAAGACAGCCCTAATTGAAAACGAAAACGGTTTAGTCGACAGGATCAACTTGAACCGGAGTTACAAAAATATTCCGGTAACAGGTCCGCAGGGTAAAACAGTTTTAAAGATTGAAAATGGTTTGGTTAATGTGCATTCATCAACCTGCCGACATGCGATTTGCATACAAAGCGGTTTTGCTTCGCACATCGGCAATGTTATAGCATGTGCGCCGAATAAAGTTCTTATTAAAATAGAAAAAGCATAATTTAGATAACTCACCTTACGCAATATGATATTCAAATTTTGTCGGGGCTGTCCTAAAAGTTTAAAAAGTCATTGCGAACGAGTCTTCGAGTGAAGCAATCCCAGTTTAGAATTTTTTAGATTGCTTTGCTGCCAACAGTTTAAGAATGATTTAAATGTAAAGGTCACAATGGACAATGATAGATTGATTTGATGAAAAAGATTATTCCTTTTATAGGATTGTTTATGGCTTTTTTTGCTGCCGGGTATTTTATTGCCGTAAGTATGGATGATGAACCATCAACAGTTAAACGCACGCAAATTCTTCTCGGCACAGTTGTAGAAATTCAAGTTCGTTCTTTTGATGAAGACAAAGCAGACGATGCAATTTCCAAAGCCTTTGCAGAGATAAAAAGAATAGATGATTTGTTTACAACGTATCGCAAAGGCGGTGAAGTTTATAAAATCAATCATCAAACCGATACTATTTTTACGATTGATGAAGAAGTTTACAAATTAATGAAGTTAAGTGATTCATTATGGAGTCTGTCAAAAGGTGCGTTTGATGTAAGCCTCCAATCGTTAACACATGCGTGGGGTTTCGATAGCGATAATCCTTCTGTGCCATCGACGGATTCGATTAAACGCGCGGTAGAAAATTCGGGCTGGGAAAATATTTTTCTTTTGAAAGAAAATAAAATTTTAAGAAGAAACACAGTAGAGTTTAACTTCGGCGCAATTGCAAAAGGTTATGCGGTAGATAAAGCTGTTGAAGTTTTAAAACAATCCGGCATGACGGCAGTGTTAGTAAATGCAGGCGGAGAAATTAAAGGGATCGGAGATAGTTGGCGGGTTGGTGTTCAACATCCGCGTAATCGTCAGACCCTGCTCGTTAAATTAAATCTTAACGGCAAAGCAGTAGCAACATCGGGTGATTACGAGCAGTATTTTGAAGTTGACGGTGTGCGTTATCATCATATAATAAATCCGGTAACAGGCTATCCGGCGGAAGGATTACAAAGCGCAACGGTAATTGCAAAAAATGATACTTGGGCTGATGCAGTTTCTACGGCTGTCTTTGTTCTTGGTCAGGTTGAAGGAATGAAATTAGTAGAATTATTAAAAGAAACGGAAGCGCTTATAATTGATTCTAATGGTAATAAAAAAATGTCTTCCGGATTTAACAAGTTTTTAATTAAAGGATAAAGGTTAGGAAAAGATGGACTTCTCTTTAGTCATTGCAATATCAACCATGGGGGGGCTTGGTTTTTTATTTGCAGGAGCGCTTGCAATCGCAGATAAAAAATTACGCGTTTATGAAGATCCGAAAATTGGTCAGGTGAATGAACTGCTTCCCGGCGCTAATTGCGGCGCTTGCGGTAATGCAGGGTGCTACGATTTTGCTGTCAAAGTTGTAGCCGGGCAGATCACTCCGGGCGATTGCCCCGTTGCAGATACCGATGCTGCTTCAGAGATAGCAAAAATACTCGGACTCGAACCGGACGGCGGAACGAGAATGGTTGCACGTGTTTTATGCCGCGGCGGAAAGGCAGAAGCTTCACGAAAAGAAGATGCGCTTTACAGAGGTCCTAAAAGTTGTTCGACAACAATACTGATTGCAGGCGGAGATAAACTTTGTCTTGATGGCTGTGTTGGCGGCGGCGAATGTGTAGAAGCATGTCAGTTTGGAGCAATGTATATGAATGAAAACGAACTGCCGGTTGTTATAGAAGAATTTTGCACCGGCTGCGGATTATGTGCAAAAGCTTGTCCGCGTAATATAATCGAAATGCATCCGGCAGATAGAGAGATATTTATTTTCTGTAAAAATCATGACGACCCCAAAACGTCGCGTAAAGTTTGTGCGGCTGCCTGCATAGGCTGCCAGATATGCGCGCGCAAATCTGATGGTGGAATTATTATGAAAGACAACCTTGCGATAATTGATTATACGAAAATTGATATAAGTAAAATCCCTTTTGCTAAATGTTCAACAAAAGCCATAGATACAATTCATCTTCGCGTTGAAGTTGAACAACCGGAATTAATAAACTAACGATGTAATTATGAACTTTATATTTTTATATGTTCACAATTTATTATTCATTGTGAAATTGTACATTGTAAATTTTGAGTTGTGAATTGTATAAAGAAGAATTTGTTGAAGAAGGTATAGTTGCAGATGTAAAAGATGGTATTGCCACAATTCTTATTTTTGAAGAAGGCTCGTGCGAAGAATGCGGCGCCAAAATATTCTGCAAACCTGGAGAGGATAAAAAGACACTTACTGCGAAAGATCCCTTCGGTGTTAAGGCAGGCGACAAAGTAAGAGTTGCGATACGGGGCAGGAACGTTCTCGCAGCATCAGCAGTATTATACGGCATTCCTTTATTACTTATTCTCGGTGGAATATTTTTTGGGATGAACTTTTTTAATGATGACAAAGAAATATACTCCAGTTTGCTGGGGATTAGTTTACTAATAATTTATTACGCTGCAATTTATTTTATTTCAAAAACCACACATGAAAGCAGCGCCTTCATTCCCGAAATAATATTTGTCACCTCCCGAACGCCATTAAATTAAATTTACAACCCAAATTAAAAAAGGTAGAGACACTAAAGAGAGTGTCTCTACCCAGCGCACGGAACTATTTCATCAACAGAAGTTTCTTTACAGAGATAAAATCCTCCGACTGCAGACGGCAGAAATAGACTCCCGATGCAAAACCGGATGCATTCCATTGTACTTCGTAATTACCCGGCGCTTTTTGTTCGTTTACAAGTGTGGCTATCTCGTTGCCGAGGATGTCGTAAACTTTAAGATTTATGATTGACGATTGATTATTTACGATTTTGGGCACCGAATATTTTATTGTGGTTGTTGGGTTAAACGGATTTGGGTAATTTTGATAAAGCGCAAATTCTGTTGGAATGTTGTTTGATTCAACTTCAACTACATCACTGTATGTAAATTTACCGTTTTTGTCGATTTGTTTTAGTCTGTAACTGAGTTTAAGGTTGAGATTTAGCATGTTATCTATAAATGAATAATCTTTTGGTGAATTGGAGTTGCCATTACCATTTACAAAACCTATAATTCCCCAATTATCCAAACCTCCGAGGATTTCAAAACCACGGAGGTTTTTAATGCGGCATCTTCTAGCAACGAGGAAGATTTAACATCCGTCAGGATGACAGTTTAAAACTTAAACCTCCACCCATAGGATGGAGTTATAAGTTTTAGAAGATGAATAAGGTTTCTGCGAAATAATTAATTTGTCATTTCGAAGTAGTCTTCGACTGAGAAATCTTTCTAAAATAAAAGATCTCTCCCTCCGGTCGAAATGACATTAGCGGACAATCTTAATTTCGCAGAAACTCTAATTTATTTCACTTCATCAACACAAACTTCTTAATTGATGTAAAATTGTCTGTTGTTAATTTGTACAAATAAATCCCGCTTGATAAACTTGAAGCATTAAAGTTTACTTGATGATATCCGGCTTCTTTGCTTTCGTTGTTAATTAGTGTTGTTACTTTTTGTCCGACGATATTATAGACGTCTAAAACTACTTTTGAGTCTTTCGGCAATCCGAATTTTATTGTTGTACTTGGATTAAACGGATTCGGATAATTTTGATATAATTCAAATTTTGTTGGTATATTTAATTCAACTTCAACTTCAACTTCAACTTCAAATGAATAACTGTAAGTACCGTCAAAATCGATTTGTTTTAAACGATAGATATATTTACCCGGCAAAAGATTTTTATCTGTAAAAGAATAATTTCTAATCTCTGTAGTTGTCCCGAACCCGTTTATAAAATCAAGTGTTACGAATTCTTCTACGGCGATTTTTCTTTGAATTTCAAATCCCAAATTATTTAATTCAGTTTTTGTTTCCCATTTCAATAATACTTCATTTCCGCTAATTAATGCTTTAAAGTTTGTTAATTCAATAGGAACAATTGAATCTATCCCCTCACCGTAAAACTTAAATACAATTTGTGTACTGGGGGGATAACCTTCTACTGCATAATTAAAATTGAAATAACCGGAATCAATTTTAACCGCATTAGGTGTAAATTTTCCAATTATTCTAAGTGTATCTGACGAAAATAATGTGTCTGATGAAGTCAAACCTTCAATTAATGAAAAAATACCGGGGGGATTGTTAGAATTTAAAAATACTTTATAGTGTCTATTATGAAAGCCGTTGTTTACTATGTAAAGAGTATCCTGTTTACTTGTCCCTATCTCAACAGTACCATAATTAAAACCGGTTTTTGTTCTGTAAATCGAGTTATGAAAACCGTTTGTATCTGTTCTTGCAATAATTGCATTATCATAATAGTGGTATCCGGTACTAGCACTATAATCACTATTAATTGCACCATAACCGGTAATTACCAGTAAAGAGTCATTATGTATTTTAAAATTATTGCCTGAACTATGTCTCGATATTGACCCAAAAACATTTCTTTTCAACATTACACCGCTCGTATCTAAAATCCATACTCCGACACTTGAACTGGCTCCTCCCACCATAAATTTACCGGAATTGCCAACGACTACCATTTTACCGTCTTTGCGTTGTTTTACATCAAAAAACAGATCGTTTCTTAATTGCCAATGGTTGTATGAACGAAGCAGGTTACCGAGAGAGTCTATCCTTATTACAAAGGGATCTTTATCATATTCATCTACATCTCTAGTGCCAACTGCAAAATATTCACCGTTTTCAAGTTGTGTAATGCTTACCGCACGTGTATCTTTTGCATTAGTGTATGTTTTTGTGAATTCTACTTGAAAAGTTGAATCAAGTTTAACAACATACATATCAAAGCGCCATAGATTAGGTCGTTTGATATCACCACAAAGTACAATGCCTCCGTCACGAGCCATTGTTGCGCCTCTTATATAAATTCTCTTTGGTTCAGGAATTATTAATGTATCAAGAAAATCACCGTTTGGGCTAATTTTTATTATAGCGCCGTCAACATCTTTAGGAACATCCGGTAATAATCCGTAAACCTGTCCAATGGTAAGGAAATTATTATCATCGAGCATAAATATTTTACGCACCACCGAAACGCTCTCGACAACAAAATATTTTTTCCACACGATATTCCCGGCTAAATCTACCCTCATTATTAACCAATCTCCATCTGTGCTAAACTCTTTTGTCAATCCTCCGATTATAAACCCTGTCCCATCATTTAATTCAGTAATACACCGTGGATCTTCGTGATAAGGGGATTCAAGTTTTTTACTCCACACAAGCTCACCGGCAAATGTGTACTTTGCTAAAATAATATTCAATTTGTCTTCATTTAATAGTTTAGTTGTGCCGACGAAAAGATAATGACCGTCTGAAGTTATAATTACTTCAGCTCCTCTTTCGTCTGTTGTATCTGGTCCCAAATTTCTTACATACGTATGCTGTGCAAGTGAGAATTGAGATGCGAAAAGGAAAAATAGAAATGCCGTGATAAAATAGCGTAGAATCATAATTTTTCTCCGAAAAAAAATTTTAAAAAGATACAATTATGAAAATAAAATTGATTTTCAAAGTCAAATAAATGATGTTGCAAATGACGATTTGCAACAATACTTATGAACTTTTTGATATGCTCTTAATATACTCTGTCGGAGTTAAACCTGTATGTGCTTTAAATGCCCTGTTAAAAGTACTTCTTGTATAGTATCCGGTTTCGAGAAAAATATCTTCAATTCTAAGTTTTTCTCTATTTCCTTCTATCATTTTTTTTGCTTCATCAATTCTAAGACCATTTAGATAGTTTGAAAAATCTTTACCTGTTATTCTATTTATTGACAATGACAGTTTATTTACCGGCAGATGAAGTTTTTTTGATACATGTTCAATTTTTAATCCGTTGTTTTTATAGAGCTGCTGACTAACAATCAACTCTTCAAAATCTTTCATAACTTTAAACGAAAACTCCTCATCAAAATTTTTTTGTTCAGAGTATTGTTTTTGAGGCAGATTTATTTTCGCAAGTTTCATGTTAATTATCATTGCGTCGTATTTAATCCCAAGAAAACCAAGCAGGAGAACTAAAAGTAAATTTGAAATCGCTTCAAACTCTTTCATAGAAGAGTAAATATCGGTAATAATTAATAGTAAAAAAATAAATTCGTAAAGAATGAGTAATGAAATCAAACTAAAAATCCAGTTGGGAAGATAATCTTTAACCCCAGATTTATTTTTCCTTTCCTTATGGATTGAATAAAGCCTAATAAATAAACTAATAAAAATTACAACCTGAAGATAGTAAAGCAGGTAAACAATAATCTGATAAAAAGTGAATGAATCAGATGAATTATCAAAAGAATAAATATCACTCTTTATGAAATAAATTTTTTCTTCATAGTTAGATGGTAAATAAGCAATTATGATTATGAACAATGCTAATACTGGTATGTATGTAAATAGTTTGCAATTAGTCTGTCATTTTTGTCATTTGTAGCATAGATCAAAAAGTGATATATAACCGGGTAAAAACACAAAAAGAGAGGATAATAGAAAGGATATAGCCAGAAAGCGGTGTCAATGTAACCTGATAACAAAATGAATTCGTACAAAAAGATATAGAATGATATTAACATACCCGCAATTATAAACTTTTTGCCCCCTTTACCAATTCTTTCAAAGAAGAAGAAATAAAGGATGAATAAAGCAGAAACAATTATACCTGAAAATATGATTAGCATACTTGCTGTCATTTTTTAATATCCATATAATTGATATAGGGAATATACAAAAAAATACAAGATTGTAGAATTTTAATAAAGAGAAATTTTATTTAAGAAACGACAAATGCGCTTACTTTTTTTTATTATCAGAATATTCTGTGGTGGTCTTTTAAAATGACCACCACAAAAAAGCATTTGATGCAAATTATTTTAAAAGCAACATTTTTGTTACTGATGAATAATTCCCTGATTTTAAGCTGCAGAAATAAATACCTGAAGAATAATCCGATGCATCCCAACTAACTTCATAATTGCCGGAAGATTTCTGTTCATTAACTAAGGTTGCAATTTCGTTGCCAAGAACATCGTAAACTTTAATATTTATGATTGACGATTGATTATTTATGATTTTGGGCACCGAATATTTTATTGTGGTAGAGGGGTTAAATGGATTTGGATAATTTTGCGACAAAAAATAATTTGAAGGGAATAAATCCTTATCTTCGTCAACGGAGGTAGCTCCACCATTAGTTGTTCGAAGAATAGCCTTTGTATTATAACCATAAAAACCATCCATTGAACCTACAGCCCAGCCATGGTTTTGGTCTGTAAATGAAATTGATTCAACTCGCGCTTCATCTTGTTTTGACCAGGTTGCTCCACCGTCATTTGTATAAAAAAGCCCTTCGAAGCCACCAGCCCAGCCCATGAGTTCATTATAAAAATAAATGCCTGTTACTCCGTAAGCTGAAGGTCTTGTAATCTCGAACCAATTAACTCCTGCATCAGTAGTTTTATACATCTTTAAACCGGCAGCCCAACCGATATTTTCATCTTTAAAGTGAATTGATTTTGTTGAAGTAATATTAGCTGCATTAGCTGTCCAATCATTTCCGCCGTTTGTTGTTTCGTATAATCTAAGGTCCGATGCTAACCAACCAAGATTTGAATTAATGAAATGTACAGATTGAAAATCATCAGTTGTGCCCATATCATTATCAATCCAGGTTTCGCCGCCGTTTGTGGTTTTCAGTAATGCATCGTTGAAAGAAATATCTGTACCGCAAGCCCAGCCATTGTTTTGATCGGTAAAGAAAATTGATCTAAGAAGCCGATGCTCAAAACTAGATTGAAGCACCCAATTAACTCCGCTGTTAGTTGTTTTGAAGATATATCCGCTTCCTCCACATACCCAGCCTGTTGAGCTGTTGATGAAGTAAATTCCGTAAAATGAAGGCGTGCTATTAAACGGAAATTGTTCGGGAGTTGTAAATGACCATGTTTCCCCTGCGTCGGCGGTTTTAAATATTTTAGTACCACCCACTACCCAGCAAGTGTTTTGATCCAGGGCAAATGTGCCATTGAATGTAGGAGTTTGAACTGATTGTTTTCTCCATGTATTTCCACCGTCATTTGTCTGAAACATTACGGGTCCTACATACCCGTTGTTCTCATTAGTAAAATAAACTGAAGTATGCTCGGTGGTAGTAGCCAATATGTCTGGGGCTTGGCTTTCCCAATCTGCTCCAGCATTTGTTGTTTTCAATATTTGATTGTAAGGACCTACTGCCCAACCAACATTATAATTAATGAAGTTTATTGAATTCAATTTACCAACACAATTATAAATTGTATTTAATGTTGAACCACCATCAGATGTTTTAAATATACCTCCTCCTGTGCCTGATACCCACGATCCGGCAAAGAATCCGATATTTTCATCAAGAAAATAAATACTGGTCAAATTATTATAAATGGTTAATGTATTTACCCAATTTTCTCCTCCATCAACGGTCTTCCATATTCCATTTGAGACAGCCCAACCAATTTGAGCATTAATGAAGAAAATATCGTGAAAGTTTGCTGTAAAAGTTTGTGAATCCCAGGTATTTCCTCCATTAGTCGTTTTTAATATTGCTCCATGTGTGCTTACAGCAAATCCCAAATTAACATCAATAAAAAAGATAGAGTTAAGATCGCCTGAAATATTTACCGATTGGTCAATCCAGGAATCGCCCCCATCAGTAGTTTTATAGATAGCACCGCTGTTACCGCAAACCCAAAAATTTTGAGTGGATACAACAGAAAGGGAGTTCAATATAATTTGTGTTTGAATTGGACAACTTATCCATGTTTCACCTTTATCGGTAGTCCTAAATACTGCATAGCCTCCTGCCGCAAACCCGTTGAGTTCGTCAATAAACTTAACCGAAGTGGCACTGGCTCCATCTGGATATAAAATTGTATTTGTCCATTGTGCATTGGCATTGCTTAAGAGAATAGACAAAAATGCAAATTCTAATAAAATTATTGTTTTCATGATATCTCCTTACACATATTATGGATCTAAAGTATTTCTTCTATGCAATAGATTTGTAAAGACCTATAAGTTTTAAATGCTATATATATCACTTAATTAATGAAAGTTTTTTTACAAGATTAAATTCACCTGCTTGCAAACGATAGAAATAAACGCCCGATGCAAAACATGTGGCATTCCATTGTACTTCGTAATTACCAGGGGCTATCTGTTCGTTTACAAGCGTTGCAACTTCATTGCCAAGAATGTCGTAAATTTTTAATAAAATGTTTTGTACAGACGCACCGCTGTGCGCGCCTACAGCTGGAATTGAATATTTTATTGTGGTTGTTGGATTAAACGGGTTTGGGTAGTTTTGGTATAATGTAAAATCAACCGGTTCCGTTATTTCATCCTTTACATTCACTACACTCCAGCCCGAATAATCTACAAAATCCGAAACTTCATCGCCAAGACCACCGGGATTAAAAAGATGAGTCGGATCGTTCGGATCATCGGAGTTATCAAAAGGACCTAAAGGATCGCCCCACCAATTGTTTTTTGCGTCGATTATTATCTCATTGTGGTTACGCACTCCGTAATTTGAATTATCTATTATATTGCAGTTATTAATAGTGATGGCTGATCCGGTTTCCATATATGCATTCAAGCCGTTGTCGTTGCCTGTAAGAAATGAGTTAGTTACATTAATAACCGATACAGAATTTGAGGGAACCCATATACCATCATAATAATTGTTTCTGATGATACAGCCATCAATATTTATATTAATGCCGTTATTTATACGTATACCATCGGATTCACAATTTTGAACAGTTGAATTTGTCATAGTAAAAGAAGCATCTTCAACATTTATAGCTGTGTGGTTCGAGTCGGCTAATAGATTAGTTATTGAAGGTGAAGCATTATTTAAAATAAGAATACCTTGATCTCCATTGGTTAAAAAAGAAGACTCTATAATAGAAGCTGTAGATGAAGAGTCGAAACATAACCCACAGGAGTTATTTCTAAACAAGCAGTTGTTGATGGAGAGATTGCCCCCGATTATTGTCAGCGCGCCGCCAACCTCGCCGCCGCCATTCTCAAAAACAGCGTGTGTGATTTCACAGTTAGAAAAGTTTGCATCGTTATGAATAATTAAACCACCCCAGTTTTTGTTATCGAGGCTAAACGGGCTCTTTGTAAAAACAACTGGTTCTGCTTCCGTTCCGAGTATTTTAATTGATGCGTTGTTGTCCAATTCAAGATGGGAGTGATCATAGTCAGGCCAGTTGCCGGTATAATAATATTCTCCTTCAATAACAACGCCTGCTTCAAGAGTTAAAACAGCATTATGAATATAAACGGACTTATCGCCGAGGGAATACGGCGCCGTCTTACCATTTAGAAGTGTGCCCGGTTTGCTCAATGTGCCCGATGTTGTTATGTCGTTTATGCGGACAAAGTTTTCGTTAGCGAATGTATTTGCTGATAAAACAGGAAAACTTTTTGATAGTTCTATCGCTTTTCCGCTAACATTAAAATTACAATTTGTAATTGACCCGGAAGCATCATTAAGCATAATTCCATTATCTGCGTTTTGAAAAGTACAGTTTTGGATAACCGGGGTAGATGTGTTTTCGGCGTAAATGTATAAACCGGTTGAATTGTTAAAAGTAACATTTGAAATCCGAGGCGTGCCAGTATAAATTTCTATTACACCTTCCATTTCGCCGCCGGCAAATTGTATAATTGCATTATCTATAACCGTCTGCGAAGCGCGGGAGTTTTGTGTAAAAATAATTCCGCCCCAGTTTTTATCTTCTAAACTCGTAGGACTTTTGGTAAAAATAACCGGGTTAGTATTTGTTCCGTTAACTACTAACGCTGCATTTTCTCCGATTACTAATCTCGAGTAGTCGTAATTGGGCCAAACGCCCGTGTAATAATATTCTCCCTGAATTTCGACTCCGGCTTCAATAGTTAAAGTGACCTCGCCGGAATTGTTATAAACCTCAACATATTGAGTGCCGAGAATATACGGACTGCCCGCAGCAGTCCATGTTGTATTTGTAGTAATAGGAGATGTTACTGCAGTTTGAGCAGAAACATTTGTGTGAACAAACAAAAGTAGTAAAAGAAAAGATAATGTTTTCATAATAGCACCTTAGAATGAATCGTTCAAATAATTATTTGATAAGTATCAGTTTTCTTGTTTGGGTAAAGTAACCTGATTGAATTTTGTAAAAATAAACCCCGCTGGTCAGTCCGGCGGCGTCAAATGCCACCTCGTAAGTTCCCGGGGCTTTTTCTTCATTAACAAGAGTTGCAATTTCATTCCCTACAATGTCATAAATTTTTAGTGTTAAGAGTGTTGGTGTAAGTGATGTTGGTACAGTAAAGTTAATTCTCGTAGTCGGGTTAAAGGGATTCGGGTAATTTTGTGACAAAGAAAATTCTTTAGGAACATTATCAAGGTCATTTATCCCGACGATGCTATCACCAGCAACAAAGTTGTAAGGTATCGAACGTATATTATTCCACGCAGAATCATTCTGATCAATTATGAAATAATAGGTTGATCCTGTTGTAAGATTTTCAAGAGTTAAACTGTGTTGGAGACGAAGGTCTTGTGGTTCCATAGCTTCCAATGGATAACCGTTAGTTGTATCGTTTTCAGCATAGAAAATAAAACCGCTTGCCGGAACGGTAGTCTTCCACTCGATTTGAGTTTGCGTTAAAGATAGATTTGTAATTTGCACATCATATATTTCAAATGCCGGTGGCGCTGAGTTTCCGACAAATACCTTTCGTGATGGAACTTCATCAACAATACATCGATATGTACCGTATTCGTTTACTGTTAAGGCAGAATTAAATACGAGTTGATTAGTAGTTGCATTTCCTATGTCGATTCCATTTTTCTGCCATTGATAAGTAGCCCCGGTTAATTCGGATTTAAAGGTTGTTATCATACTATTCAATGGTTTGTCTGTCGGGAGAAAAATGTTCTGATCATGCATGCCTACAAGTGAGGTACTGATGGCGGAGTAATTACTATCATTAGTAAGATCACCATAAATGTTCATGTTAATATCATAACTTGAATTATACATTCTTCCGTGGTTTGTAAAATTACCATACGAGTTCAGTGTAATTTGAGAGTTGTTTGTTAAGGTATCTAAGTTTACAATCTCTCCATATAAATTTGTATTGTTACCTTTAAAAACCGTGTACCCTCTAAAATTAAGATCATACAAATCACAATTTTCGTAGTAGCTGTTTAGACCACCACGCAAGTAAACCGAATTTCCACCACCGTTTATTTTTGTTTTGATTGCCGCTGAATTTAAACCGACTCTTAAATCTCGTAAATATAGAGTGTGCCCCAGTGTTAAATCAATTTCTTTAGCTACCAGGTGGACTCCTGCACCATTACCACTTAAATAGAGATCAGATTCTGCAATGATTTTTCCTTCTTCAGCAAGAAAATTGCTTGTGAATTTTATCCAATTACCGGGTGTGGTAATTATTTGATGATCATTCATGCCAAGGAAGGTAACAACCGGAACGACGAAAACCCCATTATTTGTAAAGTTGTTGTGGAAAGTGAATTTCAAGGATCCATCCTCAATATTCCCGTTATTTGTGAGATTACCAAGAACCTCTACAACCCAATTCCCTACCCCAACCGCAGTTTTTAAGGTATCAGCGTTAATAACTTCTCCTAACAACCTGACTCCTCCTCCAAAGAACAATTTCCCTTGAAGCGTTACATCCTGCAGATCGGAATACTCGAAATAATATTGATCCGTGTAAGCGAGAACTTCTTCGTTAAAATAAATTGTATTATTGCCCCCAATTACCTTGGTGCGTATACCGCCGTTAATATAATAATATTCTTGGCCTAATCTCACTTTGAAAAGATGCATAGAATAACCTGCCGTTAGATCAATCTCTTTTGCCACAATATGGGGATATCCGTTTCCACACAGATAAAGATCACTCGCTGCAATTATTTTTGATTCCAAAGCAAGCAAATGAGTGTATGGATCAAACACGCTGGTTGGAGTTGTTGAAAGAAAATGATTTTCTGTACCGGTAAATAATAGATTCGCTTTCCAGTTTCCATTTAAATGCAGATCACCACCAATCTTGAAATCTGAAACGCTTGGACAATTAACATTTCCGTTAACCCATACATTGCCGGTTACTGTGAAGCTGCTCACCCAACCATTCAATAATGATCCGTTTTCCGAAATTAACAGATCATGGAGAGTTGGCGCATCAAAATTAAGAGTTATTGGACCTTGAATGATAGCCGAATCAAGCGCCCCGGGTACTTTGTATCCAATCCAGGAAGTCGTATCCTCCCAATTCCCACCGGTTGTAGTTGAATAGATTTGCGCGTTTACATTTTGTGCAGCTAAAAACAAGACGATAATTAGTAAGACACCTTTGTATGTTTTCATTTTATTCTCTGATTAATAAAAAAGAGACAATTTAAATATTGGCTCTTTTTAAATATTAAAAATTTGTTGTAGCACTAAACTTGTATTGCACTTTCACTTTCCATTGGTAATCATTTGGGTCTGTAGGAAGCTCAACAACTTTAAAAACCACGAAGCCGTCATTTGCTTGTGCTGCCCAAAGATCGCCGTTTGCCAGCGGAGTATCACAAACATCGTTGTCCCATTTGGTTGTATCAATCGAAGTAACACCCGATAGTTCGCCCCCGCTTATACGATATATTTTATCGTTGCGCGAACGATACCAGATGCCGGAACCTGTACCGCTGCCGTTGGGGCACCACCCAATAGTCTCGCCGTCAGCATCATTTACATCGTTGCCTTCAGAGCCGACAAGCCCTTTAGACCAATCAACGCCCCAATGGCTCATCGTTAGAGATTTTATGCTGTCCGGAGCAACCGGATTTTCATCTTTGCTGCACGATGATAAAAATGCAAGAAGCAAAAAAGAAAAAAGTGAAAGAGTGATTATATTTTTCATGACCTACCTTATTAGTGTTTAGAATGATTGTTTATTTATTTGAATTTTTCCGGGATATGCAGTTCCGCATTCTTTGCAAAATTTAGCATACGGATTACTTATGCTTGCTGAACAAGCAGGACATTTGTCAATTAATTGCGTTCCGCATAAAGAACAGTATTGATCATGTTCGGACAAATGACAGAAGAAATTGCATTTGGGACACAGCTTATATGCACGATCAAATTTGACAGATTTATTTTCCATACTTTTATAAAATTTTAATTGACGTATGTACTGGTATAATTTTTTTAATAGTAAAAAGCAACTATCATACCCAATCGGAAATTTATGTTAAGTGATTATTTCTCTTTGGTTTACGAGAAACTTCGGGGGTTGGATTTTATATTGTTTGAAGTGCAACAAAGCAACAATGTTGCTTTATCGGGTTACAACGCTTCATTGTTATTCGTTTATTTTTTACAAACCAATTCCATCACAAATTTTCTTTGTATGATTTTTTTCCGGAGCTTTTTGTTATTAAATTTTTAGCCGGCGGCTAATAAACTGAAAATGAAAAATAAACCAGATCCCAAATTCTGGTTTCAAACTTCTATCTTCTAAATTATGATTTGATTATATTTTATTATGAGACTAAACGTTTTCATATTGTTGCTTCTTTTTTCCGGGAGTTATGTTAATCTTCACCCTCAACAAAAGTGGAAATGGGAAAAAATCAACTATGCTTTTCCCGAAGAAACTAATATCCTTAGCGCAGTTTCAAGTAATGATTTTTGGGTAAAGACGAAAGAAGGAGATGTAATTCATTACCTGAACAATAAAACAATAAGATATAAAACAATTATCCCATCCGGGTACACGCGGATTTTATTCGCCGTTATTTCTCATAATGAATTTATTGCCGCAGCGATGGATAATCAATGGCGCACACATTTTTATAATTTCTCAAAAGGGAAATGGAGAAAAGATCCATTCGTTTTTCCTTTACCGATGCAGGCGTTGATTAAAATTGATGAGGGGCTGACCTATGCGATCGGTAATTTTGGAAGTATGCTGAAATATCAAAACAATAGCTGGATAGAAATTAAAACCCCGCTGAAGTCGCACATAAATTTATTAAAGTTCATCTCACCACAGAAAATATTTTTACTCACCAATTCTGAAGGTGTTTTCCTTTTTGATGGAAATACTTTTACCAGGATACAGTTTGAAGAAAAAAACAAAGCAGATATAATTAATCTAAAAAGTTTTTCGGATGCAATTTTTGCTTTAGATAGCAAAAGGAAAATTTACCGCTACATTCATGGAAGGTTTGTTTTAGATAACAGTTTCAAAAGCAAATTGGTTTTTGGTTATCGCGAAAATATTGCTTACGCCGATGTCGTGTTGAGAACAGAGCACAACAAATACTTGAAAATGAAAATCCCATCGACTTATCGGTTTACGAGCTATAAAAGTTATCACAAAGATTCTCTTCTCTTTTCCGAACAAGACGGTTATGTTTACAAAGCCGGCTTAACAGAGAATAATTATTTTGCCAACTTAAGTAAAGTGCTCGGCATTAAAAGTGACGATTACACCTTCAATCATATTGGCGGCATTTATGATTTTAACAACGATGGGCTGCCCGATATTCTGGCGGTTAACAAAGGCGTTGATGCATTCTTTACGGTTTTTGTTAATGACCGGGAAACACCTTTTCGTAAGGTTGTTTCATCTCCGTTTAAACAAGATGAACTGTTGGGACCGTCCGCTGCTTTCCTTGATTATAACAGTGATACATTTATTGACTTTGTTATTGTTATTTCTGATACGGGCGGTATCTTTTTGGCTGTTTTTGAAAATGATAAAAAAGGGAATTTTTTTAAGGCAAAGTCAATCCCCCTGCTTTTTGATGACAACAGCCACATCCCTTTTAATATTAAGCCGGTCGATTTTGACGCAGATGGTAAAATGGATTTGTGCGTAAGCTACTACTACGGTCCTCTTGATAAAACCGGTTATGAAATTATCGTTAACAATTCTTTTTTTAACGGACTGAATAAGATAGATACTTCGTATAAAAAGATAACCCAATCATGGAACCAACAATCGCTTTTTGCTGATTTTAATGGCGATGACCAAAACGATTGGTTTATCGCTAACAAATGGAGGAAGAACAAATTATTGATTCAGGGCAAAGGAAGCTTTACAGATGAATCAGAAAAAAGAATCAGCCCATTAAATGTTACGGAAACTTCCGGCGCTTCTGCGGCGGATTTTGATAACGATGGCGATCTTGATATTCTTACTGTCTCCGATCATTCCTTCCTAATGCTGTTCCAAAATAACGGCAGGGGTTTTTTTACCGATGTTACCACACAGTTCGGATTAAATAAAATATTGCCGGGTGATTCAATCCTTAACTATGTTTCTCTTACGACCGGTGATTTTAATAACGATGGCTTTACGGATATTTTCGTCTCCGATCTAAATAAAAAAAAACCGCAAAATTTTCTTCTCATGAATATTGAAGGAAAATATTTTATCGACAAAACTATAGAGATGCAAATAACAATTCCTATTTTACATTATTCAACCGCAGCGGACATCGACAACGACGGGGACATTGATATTTTTACTTATGGAGTTAATGAATATGCACTATGGGTTAACAACTTAAACGATAATAACTTTATTAAAATCAGACCGCGCGGTGTAATTTCAAATACTGATGGCTGGGGCGCTAAAATATGGATTTATGAGCATACGCATTTGGATGATCCATCGTTTCTTAGAGGTTATAAACAAGCCGGCTCGGAAACATTTGGCAATGCTCAGAACAGCGAATACATTGCCCATTTTGGCGTTGATCGAAATAAACTATATGATGTTAAAGTAAAATTTTACGGCGGGAAAGAAATTATCTTAACAAGTTTGAAACCGGGAAGTATTTACTATGTTGATGAATTGACCGGCTTGTATGCTTTTTTTTACACCCTCCCCGGGCATACTTTTAGAGTTTTGAAAATCAGAGAGATCCAGTTTTATATTCTTACAACAATATTAACTTTCCTTATCTTGTATGCGGGGACAAAAAGAGGTCTGCGAAAATATCAATGGAATATTAAACTTTCTCTTGGGTTTGTTTCGTCAAGTATTTCTCTCTACTGGTTGTTATTATTATTAACAAATGATTCCGAATCTTTTTTTCAGAAATATTTTTTGCCAGTTTTAATATCTTCTGCAAGTATTGCTATTCCCAATCTTGTTTTTCTTTGGATTACAAGAAATCAAAACAAGATGAAATCCATAGAAAATTTTACCGATGATTTATTGTCCGAATTGATGCTGTTTTCCCATGGCGCCTGGGCTTTATCAAACTTAAATAGTCTTCAACTATTATATGAACACGCATCGGAAAATTCAAAAGACACTCAATATATAAATACTATTTCCGAAAGGCTTATAACATTTAATGAAATGGTGCTGCCAAAATTGACTTCCATTATCGATTTGTCGCATACAATAAAAATAAATAATGAATTGTTGCAGCAATTAAAACGGTCATTAAAAATTTTATCAGATTCCCGGAATCACGGAGATGAAAAAAAACATCTTGAATTTGCGAAAGCCATAAACAATACCAAAGAATCACTGAGTGGTATTAAGAAAATTGTATATCAATCTTATTCATGCAACCCAATCGATGTAATTAAAAATACTTGCCACTCTCTCAGCGGAATCTTTGAAAAAAACAAAGTCAAAGTTTCAAGAAGCAAATATTTTGATGAGGAAATAGCAGTTTTAATTAAAAGCTATGAGCTTGCAGATATAATTGATAATTGCCTGCAGAATTCAATGAAAGCACTGTTACAAAAAGAAGAAAAAGAAATTTCGCTTAAAGTGTATAAGTTAGCGCCAAAAATTTGTATTGGTATAACGGATACCGGCATAGGAATAGTTGAAAGTGAGTGGGAAAAAATATTTGAAAGCGGCTATTCTAAGGGTTCAAGCTCGGGCTTCGGTTTATTTTCTGCCAGACAAATTTTGAAAAAATATGGCGGAAGAATTTATGTTAAATCCAGCAGCGTGACAGAGGGAACTGTTTTTACAATAGAACTAAATGAAGGAATTATGCCTTGAAAACTCAACTCCTAATCATTGATGACAACAAAGAATTTGTGAATGATTTTACACTAATTCTTAGAAAGGAATTTGTTTGCACCTCTGCTTACACCGGAAAAGACGGCATTGATTTGATCCGAAAAAATAATCCCGATTTGGTGCTGCTTGATTTAATGCTTGAAGAAGGAACAAACGGGCTGCAGATTCTAAAACAAATTCGTGAAGTAGATGAAGATTTACCTGTAATTATCATCACAGATTATGCTTCAATTGATACGGCGGTTGAAGCTATGAAACTTGGTGCATTTGATTATATTTCAAAAACTCCAAACCTAAAAGAATTGAAGTTTATCATTGAAAAAGCGCTTCAACAAAGAATTTTATTAAGCAGAACAAAATCGTTTGAAGAGGAAACCCGTAAACCCTACGCCCAAATGCTTGGGAACAGCCAGACGATGCAAAAACTAAAAGAAACAATTTCTTTGTTTGCAACTAACAATAACACTGTTCTGATAACCGGAGAAAGTGGAGTTGGTAAGGAATTAGTAGCCCGTCAAATTCACTTTCAAAGCGATAGAAAGAAAAAACCATTCGTCGCGATTAACTGTGCGGCTATCCCAAAGGAGTTGCTCGAAAGCGAGTTGTTCGGTTATGAACGAGGTGCTTTTACCGGAGCCTCTACAAGAAAGCTTGGCAAATTTGAACTTGCTTTTGACGGAGTATTGTTTTTAGATGAAATAGCCGAGCTTGATTTTACGGCGCAGGTTAAGCTGCTTAGGGTTCTGCAAGAAAAGGAATTTGATCGCGTGGGCGGTACAGCCAGTATTAAAACGCAGGCAAGGATAATTGCGGCGACAAATAAAAATCTTGCTTCTTTAGTGAAAGAAGGAAAGTTTAGAGAAGATTTATTTTATCGGCTTAATGTTCTTCCTATTCATGTTCCGCCGTTGCGGGAAAGAAAAGAAGACCTCACAGAATTAATTATTCATTTTGCCAAAACGGCATCCATAGAAATGAAAGTATTGTTTAATGGATTTTCCACCGAAGCGATGGATGTGTTAAAAGCATACGACTACCCCGGCAATATAAGAGAATTGCAGAATTTTATTACAAGGGCGGTTCTTTTGGCTAAAGGAGAAACAATTAATACAGAGCATCTCATCCTTCAGCAATTGAATGAATCAAAAAGTGTTTTGCAATTAATTCCGGAAACATGGGAAGAAATGGATGAATTGAGAAAAGCAGCGGCGGATAATGCAAGCCGAATTGTAGAGAAACAGTTTATAGAAAACCTATTGAAAAAATTTAACGGCAACATCTCTCAGGCGGCTCTTCACATCGGAATAAATAGAACGAACTTACATAAAATGATAAAAAAATGTGAAATAAAAACGGAGGATGATTTGAGTTAGGAAGGCAAACACAAAGTGAAAAGTAAAAAGTAAAAAGTAAAAAGTAAAAAGTGCAAAATAAAAAGTAAGGAGTATAAATTATGACTGTGTTGCTGTATCCGTTAGCCAACGGACGAACGGAGAGGAGATAGGAAAAAGCAGAATGGCTTTAGCACCATTTGAGAATTCTGAATGTGGCTAAAGTCAAAAATAAATCGCTAAATACTTTCCGTCCGATAAATCGGACGGCAATGGTTTATTCTTCTAAATTGAACGCACAATTCATAATTGCAGTTCTCCGCACAAGTTTATTATTATTGCGCAGAGAACTGAAATGAGAGAGAAAATTATTTCATCAAAACAAGTTTTTTAACAGAGTTAAAATCACCCGCCTTCAAACGGTAGAAATAAACACCGGATGCAAAACCGGATGCATTCCATTCAACTTCATAATTACCAGGAGATTTTTCTTCATTAACTAAAGTTGCCACTTCATTACCAAGCGCATCATAAACTTTAAGATTTATGATTGACGATTGATTATTTATAATTTTGGACACCGAATATTTTATTGTTGTTGACGGATTAAAGGGATTAGGATAGTTCTGGGACAAAACAAAATCACCGGGCATTGTGTTTACATCTACCTCAATGGTTTTTGAGTAAGTAAAACTGCCGTTAAAATCAATCTGCTTTAATCGATAAAACATTTTAGCTGATATGCTGACTACATCAGTAAATGAATAGGTGTGCATCTCGGTTGTTGTACCGTTACCTTTTAAATTTGAAATAGTAATATAATCGATATTATCTAAGCTCCTTTCAATTTCAAAAGAAGCATTATTTGTTTCAGTTGCCGTCGTCCAATTTAATGAAACTTCGCCGTCGTTTGCGCTTGCCGAGAAAGAAACAAGTTCAACCGGTATATAAATTCCTCCGGTGCCTTCCCAGCATTGATTAGTGAAAGCCGTACCCGAACCACCTACGTTTCCGCCGCCGAAGAAAAGTTTATTGTGCCCTGTTAAAAACAAACCAAGGGCTAAACCTCTTTCTGCGGGAAGCATACTTTCCATTTGCCAGGAATTTGCAATTGGGTCATAATAATAAACTTTGTTTGATGAAGGATAAGTTGAGTATCCTCCGCCCGAACCAACAAGCCATACATATCTGCCATCAGTGCTCACAGACCATTTGGTAAAGTTTAACGCCTCCAATGAAGGAGCAATTGTTCCCCATGATTGTGTGGCAATATCATATTTCTGGCAAACTACTGGATCGCCTCCGGTGGGAACTAATCCTCCGATCAAATAAATAACTCCGTTAAGATAAGCCATGCCTGCATATCGTTTGGGATTTGGAGATCCGGTCAGTGTTTCCCATGTGTTTGATGTAAGGTTATATCTTGCAAAAGCCGAAGATGTCGGCGTAGCATAATCTGCACTGCTTGCGTATATGTAATCTCCATTATCATAAACAATAGATGCTTGTGCATTGTTTAATGCAGAAGGAGCTGAGGCAAGTGTAGTCCACAAACCCGTACCATCAGTGTTTGGAGTAAATTTTTCAAAAACACTAACCGATCCGGTTCCCGACATTTTATAAAGTTCGCCGTGTGCCACGCATGATGATTGGTTGTAACCCGCTGCAGAAGCAGGAGTTGATGAAATCCACGTATTATCACTGATTCTATAAGCCACCGCTTGAGATGTTTGATTTTGTCCGCCGAATACAAAAAGATAATCTCCTATTACTCCATAAGCCGGTCGCCCGATTGGATTTGGCGCATCTGCTAAGGAAGCCCATAATGAACTATCGCGAAGGTCTCCATTATTGGGAGATTTTATGTCTAAAAGACCTATGCCATATTCTTCGATTTCGGCAATAGAATAAATGCCTTCACCAGATTGTGCAAAAAGGAGTGAAGAGAAAGAAAATAAGAGCAGTAGTAGAAATAAATTTTTCATTGTAATTCTCCTAAAGATTGTTAATTGTAATTAAATTAAAAAGAGCTGAAATAAGTTAGGGATTTGCTGCCGTAAGTTCAATGTTTGGTTTTAAAGCTGTTAAACTAATCGAAAAAAATTTTATTTGGCGGGAAGGAACATCAAAAAAAAATCAGCGCTCTTATTTGAACGTAGATTAATAATTGTTTTGCAGAGTGTTAAATAATTATTTTAAAAGTGTCATCTTTTTAACCGAAGATAAATTACCTGCTTCTATTTTGTAGAAGTATAATCCGCTGGTAAGATTAACGGCAGAAAATTCTACTTCGTGTATGCCCGCTTTTAAATTTTCTTTTAATAGCTTTGCCACTTCTTTGCCTGGTATTTTCCGATCTCTAAATTATCATCAGCGGGATTCGGTTTTGTTAGCAGAATTGGTTTCGGATTTCTCAAGCAAATCCACAAAATTTATCAGCGGCTTAATCTGTGCAAAAACCGAAAAAGAAAGCAGTATAAAAAAAGATAAAAACTTTATAAGCAGCTTATTGTTCATTTTGACTCCTGGTTTTTGAGTATATTATTTTAGTTTCAATTAATAAATTAGTTTATCAAAATATTTTCTAAGACCCAGATAAGAAACTTGCTACTAAACATCATTTTCCATAGGTTTTAACATCAATTTTATAAAAAAGCGAGGATAGAAATGTTCGACACAAATTATAAGTACACATGCATTGACAGATTTTTAAAATATGTTAAATATGACACTCAATCGGATGAGGATTCGAAAACTTTTCCAAGTTCGGATAAACAAAAAATTCTATCGAAAGACCTTGCGAATGAATTAAAAGAAATGGGTTTGCAAGATGCTCACATGAATGAACATGGATATGTAATGGCAACATTGCCTTCCAATACAAATAAAGACGTGCCGGCTATAGGTTTTATTGCACATGTTGATACTTCGCCTGCCGTTTCAGGCGCAAATGTTAATGCCGTTATTCACCGAAACTATAAGGGCGGCGATATTATTTTACCGAACGACAAAACACAAATAATTAAAGCAAGCGAAAACTCCGACCTTGCAAATATGATTGGTTATGATATCATCACCACAGACGGAACAACTCTTTTGGGTGCTGACAATAAATGCGGCGTTGCAGAAATTATGGATGCGGTAAATTATCTTTTGCAGCATCCCGAAGTAAAACACGGACCAATAAAAGTTTGTTTTACTCCCGATGAAGAAGTGGGACGAGGCACCGAAAAATTTGATGTTAAAAAGTATGGCGCTAAGTATGCTTATACTGTAGACGGTCAAAGCCGGGGCGAAGTTGAAACCGAGACATTCAGCGCCGATGCTGTATTGATAACAATCCGCGGAAAGAACATACATCCGGGTTATGCAAAAGGCAGAATGATCAATTCGGTTAAAGTAGCTTCTGCTTTGATTGAGAGCCTGCCGAAAGATTCTCTATCACCCGAAACAACAGAAAACCGTGAAGGTTATGTTCATTGTGTTTCTTTTAACGGCAATGAGGAATCGACAACGCTAAAATTTATCATTAGAGATTTTGTAACCACTAAGTTGAAGGAATATGAAAATATTCTTAAAAATCTTGTTGAAAAAACTGTAGCAAAATATCCGGGTTCACAGTTTAATTTTGAAGTAATTGAACAGTACCGTAACATGAAAGAAATTCTCGATCAGCATCCGGAAGTTGAGGCAAATGCAGTCGAAGCAATGGAACGGCTCGGTATTAAGCCTATTAAACAGGCTATTCGTGGCGGAACTGACGGTGCGAGATTATCCTTTATGGGGCTGCCTACGCCAAATATTTTTGCGGGCGAACATAGTTTCCATTCTAAACTTGAGTGGGTTTCTATTCAGGATATGGAAACAGCAGTGCAGTGCATTGTTGAAATTGCAAAAGTCTGGGAAGAAAAAAGCTAACAAATGAGTTCACTCTTAAAATGATCCAATAAGTAAAAGTCATTGTCCATTAGTTAACAGACAATGACAAGAATAACCTTTTTAGAGAGAACTCATAAATTTGGTCGTACATCGGTCATGTGATTTTCATTTAATGACTATGAATTTTTAAAAAGCAGATGATTTGAAAAGATGAAAAAGGAAAGAAGAATTAGATAGATATGCCGGAGAGTGGTAAAACAAAAAATAAGAACCAAAAGAAAAATCCTCATGTTCAAATCGAAAAACCAAATTCAAATTTAAAACCGCCGGAGTTAATGGCTCCGGCTGGAGATTGGGTAATGCTTACGGCGGCTGTTAATGCGGGCGCTAATGCAGTTTACTTTGGCGTAGAGAAACTAAATATGCGCGCCAAAGCTGTCAACTTTAGACTTGAAGAACTTGATAAAATTGTTGAGTTCTGCAAATCAAAAAACGTTAAAACCTACTTAACCTTAAACACGATAGTTTTTGAAGAAGAACTTGCAGAAGTAGATGAAATAATTTCGGAGGCGAAAAAAAATGGCGTTGATGCAGTAATCTGCTGGGACTTAGCTGTTGCACAGAAATGCCGCGAACAGAATATGCCGTTTTGTATTTCCACACAGGGTTCCGTTTCAAATTCTGTAAGTGCTAATTTTTATAAATCGCTCGGCGCAAAACGTGTTGTGCTTGCCCGCGAATGTTCACTCGATGAAATAAAAAAAATACGCGCCAATACCGATCTTGAAATCGAGGCATTCGTTCACGGGGCAATGTGCATAGCCGTTAGCGGGCGCTGTTTTATGAGCCATCATCTCTTTGGTAAAAGCGCTAATCGGGGAGAATGCGTTCAGCCATGCCGGCGGGAGTTTGAAGTACATGATGCCACAGTTCATAAATCAATGCTGCTTGGTGACGATTACGTGCTTTCGCCAAAAGATTTATGTTCAATCGAGTATATCGATTTGTTGCTTGAAGCAGGTATAGACAGCTTCAAAATAGAGGGGAGAAAAAGAAGTCCCGAATATGTAGCGCAAACAGTAAAAGCATACCGCACAGCAATTGATTTATATTTTGAAGGAAAACTTACATCCGAAGTTAAAAAACAATTGTTAATAGAACTTGAAGAAGTTTACAACCGCGGTTTCTCCTCTGGTTTTTATTTTGGCAAACCGGGCTCGGAAGAATACGCGGGCATTTACGGAAGCAAAGCAACCACAAAAAAAGAATACAGGGGAAAGGTCATCAATTATTTTAAAAAAGCAAAAGCCGTCCACGTTCTTTTAGAGGCGGGAGAAATAAAAGCGGGCGATAGCATTTATATTATTGGCACAACAACCGGCGTAGTTGAACTGAAACTTGAAAGTTTTCTCAAAAATGATGTTGAAGCTGACTCAGCACAAAAGGGAGATGAGATCACGTTCATTTGCGAAAACGAAATCCGCCCGCGTGATTTGGTCTATTTAAAGAAACAGACATTCTTGTAAACATGTAAGTTCCCTTCGGCAGAATAATGACGGGTAAAATTTATCACGAACAATTCAAACCTTTTTCCTCTTTTGCAGAACTTCGATATGAGATTTTTAAACGTTTACTTTTAATTTATTCGCTTGAAACTGGTTATACCCCCATATGCTTAGATCTATAATTCTTCTGGATTTAATATTTGAAAAAATTCTTTAGCTATATTTAGAAATTTTTTATCTGATGAAACGAAATAATCAATTCGTGAATAATTGTTGGAAAATATTGCGGATGCTAATTGGAGCGAATCTAAGGTTTTCAGACTATGTTTTAATCCCAGACTATCAATCATAGATAAAGCGATATTTTTAATAAAACGGTCAACGGTAATTATACTTAACTTTTGAAAATCTTTGTCAACCAATAGAAAAACTTCTGCTAAATTTTTATCATCAATTTGGTTTTCTCTATATTTTTTCAACAATGCAGAATGAATTTCTATTTTAGTTAAATCTGATGTTGTTAAGAATAATTCTTCAGATATTCCAGTTAAATACCGTGTGAATTTTTCAGTCCCTTTTTCTTGGTGATATATTTTGACCACTGCACTAGTATCAAGAAAAAGATTCATTCTTCTTCTCGTTCAGAAATAATATCATCAGAAATGTTTCCCATTATTGATTTAGTTAATTCTCTGACCTTTAAGAAGGACAACTCCCTAAAATTGATTTTGGGAATCACGATAACTTTTACTTCTGTTTCCTCTTTAAATGGTAAATCCTTTAGAGACAAGTATCCATCTTTAATTCTTGCATCTATTACATATTGATTCATTTTCTTTACCTTTCCATTATTTTATTTTAAATCTAAAGAATTTTGGATTCATTTACTACCAATGTTTACTTAGGGAGTATAACGGCGTGTTATCCGTCAGTCCGTTGGCTAACGGACGGGACAAGTTATTAAAACACAACACCGCCGTATTAATTATTTTGGGCACCAATCCCGCTTCTTGCGGGAAAAGATTTCCTTCTACTTTTTACATCCACAAAAAGCAAGGGTTATTTCGATCAAATTTTCTAAATCCCGAATGACGATAAATACAGTCCCTTAATAATTGGGATATCCTCCGTCAGTCCGTTAGCTAACGGATGTTTTTTACGAAGCTACCGCTTCGTCCGTTAGCCAACGGACAATTTTTGCGTTAGGTGAGTTACTAAATTGTAATTATGCACTGTTCCTTAATTCTTGATCAATTTTTTCTTTTAATATAATCTTTATTAAAGATTGATAAGGAACATCTCTTTTATTTGCCAGGCTTTTAAGACTATCAATTAAATGTTCAGGAAGTCTTAATGATATGGTTTTGGTAGATGGTTTTAAATTAGGGAAGTTCACTCTTTTTGATTTTGACCAATCAATATATTTGCTTGAATCATTCTTCGCCCAAAATTCTCTTTCCTCTCCTTCGTTCTTAAACTTCGGAATCTTTTTTAATTTCTTCATCATAAATCTCTCTTTCTTTTTTGTTCATATTCCTTGTGGAAATAACTCGAATTAAATTTTCTCTTATTGTAAATACAATAAATAATTTTCTATTCTGATCAGTTCTGCCAAGCAAATACCATCGTCTTTCAGAAACAGAATGTTTTGCATCATCAGATACAATTAAAGGAAGATTGAAGAATACTTGTACACATTCAATTTTAGAAACCTTATGTTTAATCCAATTCTTTTCTGAATTGGCTTCATCCCAATCAAAACCTTCACATTGTTCAAATATTTCGTTCACCATAAACGTATATTATTATCGTATACACAATTTTATTAAAACCAATTTTAATTTTCAACCTTTTTTATGGGCATATAACGGCGTGGCGCCTAACCCGCCGCCAAGAAAGCTCCGCAAGGTTAGCACCAATCGCCATAATTATTTAATTGTTAATTTATTTAGAATCTTAGCACAAAACCCCCGAACGAAAATATAAACCCAAAAACTCAAAACAACCGAATCGTTTCAGCGGTCGGGGTTGAGGCGCGAGTTAGGGTGTTTAAGTATTATTTAAGTTTTGTAGCATAAACGTTTGATTCACTTCCTATGTATGGATAAATCCTTTTCCCTGTGGTTTTATCTATATAGTAAGAGATCGAATTCACGGCATAATATTTTATACAAATTGAATCACCACTTTTGAAACCCCAATGTTTTAGTGAATCATATGAAAAGGTCTCCCAAAGAGAATCTGTCGTTTTATAGGCAAGACTAGAAGAGCTCCATCCTAGTATTTTATCATACTTCCCAGAGAGGTAATCTAAATTAGATTGAGATTTACTTATGATATCTATATGATTTGAATAGCGGATTGGAAATGAATTAAATCTTCGGGAATATAGGTTCAGAGTTGTGTCAGTCTGAGAGCTATTCGTTGAATATGCTGAACCATATACTGCTGAATCAAGAATAAATGTATGCGTTGCCTTTGGACTTATTTCATCCAAATCCTTTGCTTTAATTACAGAGCCATTTATACCGCTTAATGCTATGTTCTGCAAATAGAATTGAGGGTAATCTTTGTATTCGTATAAAAAGTCATAATTACCTGTTGATAGGTTTGTGAATTTGTAATGCCCAGCAGAATCGGAATAAGATACTGCTCCAGTTTGGATAACTGTAACCTTTACACCCGAATAATTCTTAATTGGGTCACATGTGCTATCAGATATAATTACCCAACCTATATAGTCATGCGTTGATAGAACAGGTTCAGTTGTTTTATCTTTGCACGAATAAAACATAATTAAAAATAATAATAGATAAAAGTATCTCACAATGAATTCCTTTCGTCAATTGGGAAACGTTTGCGCCCTAACGGCGTGTTATGTTAAAAAACAACACCGCAATTAATTTTATTTTAAAGATTTCCTTCTACTTTTTACATATGCAAAAAGCAAGGGTTATTTCGATTAAATTTCCCAAACCCCGAATGACGATAA
>Ga0210027_1000849_pt1 | contig 29962 bp, 16 predicted proteins | sample CryGeymeta201510_FD_183978 | JGI IMG/M metagenome (GOLD analysis project Ga0210027, IMG submission 183978) | Groundwater microbial communities from Crystal Geyser aquifers in Utah, USA - Crystal Geyser metaG 2015-10 (SPAdes) (version 2) | ecosystem: Environmental > Aquatic > Deep subsurface >...
ACTCCGCGGCGAAATTTAGACTTTTCTCTTTTCCATTCTTAAAAAATTCAATCTATTCTTACTTCTTTATTTGTTACAGATCACAAAAGATATTATCCCCCCCAAACGTGGGATTGTAGAAGGTTACTGCCGGTGCCATTTTGCAAATGAAATTTAAAAAACAAAGGAACCGTTATGAAAAAAATAATTGCTATTCTTTTCTTCCAGATAATAATGCTAACAGCCTATGCGCAAACTCCTACTCCGCCATCCGGAAGCGGAACATTGGTTGACCCATACAAGATTGAAAATCTTAATAATTTGTATTGGATAGCTGAGAACTCAGCACGATGGGCATCTAACTATATTCAAATAGCAGACATTAATGCGGCTGCAACATCTTCATGGTTTTCCGGAGCTGGTTGGACACCAATTGGCAATAGTACTACACAGTTTACCGGGACTTATGATGGACAGAATTATACAATTACCGGCTTGTTCATCAACAGGGCGCTTACAAATTATATAGGATTGTTTGGATATACTAACGGCGCTCTTATTGCAAGTCTTCATCTAACAAGTGTGAGTATTACCGGGCATGATGTTGTCGGCGGTCTCGTAGGATATAATTATTCTTCAACAATTTCAAACTGCAGCTCCTCCGGTGCTATTATTGGATATGATAACGGAGTTGGTGGACTTGTTGGGTCAAATGGGTCCACTTCAACAATTTCAAACTGCTATTCTACAGGCTCGGTTACAGGAACTGTATTCGATATTGGGGGGCTTGTTGGTCATAATAATTGGTCATCTATTACAAGCAGCTATTCCACAGCATCGGTGACAGGATCGGCTTCCGTTGGTGGTCTTGTAGGTTGGAATACTAATTTAGCTACTATTGCAAACAGCTATGCCACCGGAACAGTCACGGGAACCTCATCCCCCGGATCAGTAGGTGAAAAGCAGGTTGGTGGTCTTGTCGGAGTCGATGACGGTAATGCAACAATTTCAAAAAGCTATTCTACTGGTGTAGTTACAGGAAGTCATGTTGATCATGGTGGACTTGTTGGATCGAGCGGTAGTCTTGGTAATGTTACCAATAGTTTCTGGGATACAGAATCTTCCTTAAAAGCTAATTCAAATGGGGGTACGGGAAAATCCACCGCTCAGATGAAAACCCAATCTACATTTACTGGCTCTGGCTGGGATTTCCTTTATGAGATCGCAAATGGCACAAATGATTATTGGGGAATAGATGCATCGTTAAACAACGGTTATCCTTATTTAAATTTTACAAAAACGTCTCCTTATGTCCAAAATTTCGACGGTGTTACGGCACCCACATTACCTTATGGATGGTATGTCGAAAACACTAATGAAGATTCTAAACAATGGGCGAACACAACTTTTTTCACTCATTCTGGTCTGAATTCTATGCAGTATTCATATAGTAATACTGATGCTGCAGATGATTGGTTATTTAGTACAGGATTTAATTTAGCTGAGGGTATTACCTATGAAGTTACCTTTTGGTATAAAAAGGAAAGTTTTGGGTCAGAAAAACTTGAGGTCAAGTATGGTTTGTCTCAAACAGCTGCAAGTATGACTTCGGCAGCTATCTTCAGCGATGAGAATATCACAAGTGACACATATACAAAAGGCACGGGAACGATAACTGTTCTAAGTTCGGGTATATATTATATAGGCTGGCATTGTTTCAGTTTAGCTAATCAAGGCGATTTGTATTTAGATGATATTTCAATAAGAGTACAGCCGGCGGCGAGTATCACTTTAACAATTCCGGGAAGCAGTGTCGATCCGTTGGTATATACTGGAACCGGAGCCACTCTTCAATTTACTATCGCAAATAATGATCCACTTGATTTAACCATTGCTACAATTGTCTCCTCCCCTGGAGGAACTCCTCCGGATGGTTTAACAAACATTGCTGATCATTATTGGACGGTTACAGTAAATAGTGGTGGTGTTAACGGGACATATTCCATATCATTTGATGTTGCTGATGTAGCTGGAGTGCTAAACCTCGCGACACTTCATTTACTTAAAAGAGATGATGCAATTGGAATTTGGACAGACTACGGAGTGGCGTCCTCAATTTCGGGTACTTTATTAACTTGGACAGGCTTTACAAGCTTCAGTGAGTTTGGTTTAGGCGGCGATGATGCTAATCCTCTCCCCGTAGAACTAACCTCCTTCACCGCTTCGGTTTTAGAGAGCAAAGTAATTCTCAACTGGCAAACCGCTACGGAAGTGAATAATTATGGATTTGAAGTAGAGAGAACCTCACCCCGTCCCTCTCCTCAAGGAGAGGGTGGCGAAGCCGGGAGAGGTTGGGAGAAGATTGGCTTTGTGCAGGGACACGGAAATAGTAATTCGGTAAAGGAATATTCTTTTACCGATAAACCCAACGGCGGAACAAAATTTAAATACCGATTAAAACAAATTGACAATGACGGCAAATACGAATACAGCAAAGAAATAGAAATAGATTTAGGAATGCCGAATGAATTTTCCTTAAGTCAGAATTACCCGAATCCTTTCAATCCGAGCACAACGATAAGATACAGCATACCAAATGTCATTGCGAGCGAAGCGAAGCAATCTGTTGTGTTAAAAGTTTATGATATTCTCGGAAACGTAGTTGCAACACTTGTAAATGAAAACAAAGCAGCCGGTAATTACGAAGTAAAATACGATGCAAGTAATCTTTCAAGCGGAATATATTTCTACAAGTTACAAAGCGGCTCGTTTGTTCAGACAAAGAAATTTATTTTGATCAAGTAACTGTTTTATAAAATAAATTAGGAAAAAGTAAAATGAATAAGTTCTCTTTGTTTTTTGTCTTTTGTTTTTGTTCAACAATTCTGTTCGGGCAAAACATAACAAATACGCTTGGTTCAAACGGTGTGTTTTATATAAAAGATGCAACCACAGATTTTTTAACTCTTACACAGTCAACCAAAGAAGTAAACATATTAAACGGTTTGCGACTTGAATTGACCGGAAACAGTACGAGTGGAACAGGTGTAATATTTAAAGGTACAGATAGATTTATTCACGACTTTAAACCACCAATTGCAGGAGGCAATAACACGTTTGTAGGAATAAACTCTGGAAATTTTACAATGACTGCTGTTGCTGTTGAACAAGGAAGCGATAACACAGGTTTTGGGTTTAATTCTTTAACAGGGTTAACCAATGGTAGACAAAACACTGCTTTGGGTTCTTATTCATCAGTTTCCACTACAACAGGTAGTTTTAATACCGCATCCGGCTATCAGTCGTTATATACTAACACTACAGGTTTTAGAAACAGCGCATTCGGTACTATTTCATTATATTTAAACTTAGATGGTCATGATAATGCATCATTGGGGTATCAATCATTATACAGTAACGTTTCAGGGAATTATAATACTGCAGTCGGTACTTTGGCATTGGCTTCAAGTGCAAGTGGTAATCAAAACACCGCTATAGGTTATGGCGCCGGGAATTCTATAATATCCGGAAGTAATAATATTGTAATCGGCTATCTTGCAGCTGTACCCGATGGTGCGGCTAACAACCAGGTACGCATTGGAAGCACAGCCATTACTTATGCAGGCGTGCAAGTTGCATGGACAGTTACAAGCGACTTGAGATGGAAAGAAAATATTATTCCTTCCAAACTCGGACTTAATTTCATCTCAAAGTTAAATCCCGTTTCATACACAAGAAAAAATGACGATAAACAAAAAATAGAATATGGATTAATAGCGCAGGAATTAGATGAAGTGCTAAAAAATGAAGGATTAGAAAATTTAGGAATGCTTACAACGGACAGCAAAGGCTATTTTGAATTGCGTTATAACGATTTGTTAGCCCCGATGATTAAAGCCATTCAAGAGCTAAAAAACGAAAAGGATTTGGAAATAGCAGAATTAAAATCAATGAATAAATCCTTAGCGGGTGAGAACCAAAAACTTATTTCTAAAATTAGTTTAATGGAAACAAAAATAGATGAAGTAAAAACTCTATTTGTAAAATTAGTTAACAGCAGTGAAGAAAAGTCTGAAGTTGCATTTAATCAAGTAATCGAGTAAATCTTGTTTAAAAATATTAAAGGAGATTTCAGATGAAAAGTTATATAAAGATTTTAATCATAATGCTGTTTGGAGTTATAACCCATACCCAGCAAAGCTCAATTGTTTTTGATTCAGGCACTAACATCGATGTCGGCATCGGTGCGGACATTAGTGCAGGTACAATTACCGTTAATGGCACATACAGCGGCGGTGGTACATTTAATAATGGTCCTCTTCCCGTTGAATTAACCTCCTTCACTGCTTCGGTTTTAGAGAGCAAAGTAATTCTCAATTGGCAAACAGCAACGGAAGTAAATAATTACGGGTTTGAAGTAGAGAGAACCTCACCCCGTCCCTCTCCTCAAGGAGAGGGTGGCGAAGCCGGGAGAGGTTGGGAGAAGATTGGCTTTGTGCAGGGACACGGCAACAGTAATTCAGTAAAGGAATATTTGTTTGTTGACGGAAATGTTTCAAACGGAAAAGTAAGCTACCGGTTAAAACAAATTGACAATGATGGCAAATACGAATACAGCAAAGAAATAGAAGTTGATTTAATAACGCCAAACGAATTTAGTCTCTCGCAAAACTATCCCAACCCATTTAATCCTTCAACAACAATTAAGTTTGGATTGCCGAAAACTTCAAATGTAAAATTGGAATTATTCAATATTTTAGGCGAAAAAATAGAGACATTAATTGATAAAGAAATGGAAGCCGGGTATCATAATTATCAATTATCAATTGTCAATTATCAACTAACAAGCGGTGTTTACTTTTATAAAATTGAAGCGGGAAGTTTCTCTTCGGTTAAGAAATTATTGCTAATGAAATAGCTTTTATAAAAAAAGTAATAAGTAACATTGAGAGGCTGCTACAGAGAAATGGCAGCCCTTCAAATCCTCTGAATCCCTTAAAAAGTATATGCTTGACAAAGAAGACAAAAGGGTAGTGCTTAAATTAAACCAGAAATAATTTTATTTGATTTTAGCAATAAATAAACTATATTTACAAATATAGCATTAGAGTCGGTTATATTTTTTCTCCATTTATTCTTTAAACTCTGATTTTATAAAACATTTAAATTTAAAGACATTAAACTGAAAACAACAGCAAAAGATATTTATATGCATTAACAAAAAACTAACTAACATTCATAATTATATGGAGAAAAAATGAAAACAGTTAAACTAACTTTCTTATTTATCTGTTTCTTACTAACAGAATTTATTTCTGCACAGAATATCACCAACACGCTCGGCTCAAGCGGAACATTTACAATTAAAAACGGCTCGACAAATTATTTTACCTTAAGCCAGGCGGACGGAACGGTTAGCTTAATTTCATCAATTGCTGGAAACCAAAGAAGTTCGATATTTAAAGGAACAGACAGGTTTCTGCATACTTATTATGGTTCAGGAACAATTGGACTTAATACTTTTCTTGGATTGAACGCGGGGAATTTTTCTATGGGAGGAACCGTACAGCAAGGTAGTTACAATACAGGTGTGGGATATGGTTCATTAATGTCATTGACATCGGGAAGTTATAATTCCGCCTTCGGGTTATATTCTCTCAAATCAAACACCACGGGGTATGATAATTCCGCATTTGGTTATTCAGCACTCTATAATACAACTGGTAATTATAATTCCGCATTTGGTTATTCAGCACTCTATAATACAACTGGTAATTATAATTCCGCATTTGGTAGTGAAGTGCTTTATTCTAATACATCTGGTTATAATAATTCCGCATTTGGTAATCAAGCACTTTATTCTAATACAAATGGTTATCAGAATTCCGCATTTGGTCATTTAGTACTTTATTTTAATACATTTGGTTATAGGAATTCCGCATTTGGTCATTCAGCACTTGTTTCTAATACAACTGGTTATGAGAATTCCGCATTTGGTAGTTCAGCACTTAATGATAATACAGATGGTGTTTATAATTCCGCATTTGGTTATTCGGCACTTTATAATAATACAACTGGTGGTATTAATTCCGCATTTGGTTATTCAGCACTTAAATTTAATACAACTGGTTATGCTAATTCCGCATTTGGTTATTCGGCACTTTATTCTAATACAACTGGTGGTATTAATTCCGCATTTGGTTATTCAGCGCTTTATTCTAATTCAACTGGATATTATAATTCCGCATTTGGTTATAATGCCGGCAAAAACCTGACGGGTGGTTCTAATAATACATTTATAGGAAACAATGCTCAGCCCAGTGCGGTATCTGTTTCAAACGAAATTACGCTCGGCGATGCAAATATTACAACTCTGCGCTGTAAAGTTACAACCATTACTGCATTATCCGACAGACGCGACAAAAAGAATATTAAATACTTACCTCTTGGTTTGGACTTTTTAATGAAAATAAAACCCCGCTTATTTAACTGGGATAGACGCGAATGGTACGAAGACGGAATTTCAGACGGTTCAAAGATGGACAAAACGCCAACCGCCGGTTTTATTGCACAGGAATTGGATAGTGTACAAATTAATACCGGCGCTGAATGGCTTAACCTTGTTCTTAAATCTAATCCCGAAAGGCTTGAAGCAACACCGGGAAATTTATTCCCAATAGTGGTTAAAGCAATACAAGATTTGAAATTTGAGAATGATGCTTTAGCGGAAGAAAATGCAAAACTGCAGAACGAGTTGGAAATACTTCGTGCATCAATTACAGGTATAGTAAAAGCCGAAGTAAAAGCTGCATTTCTCAGAGCGGTTGAAAATAAAGGATCTGCCGTCGAAGTTTCACTTCTCGGTTCAAGGGACTAAAGGAGGGAAGCAGACTAATGAAAAGAATATTAAATGCAATTCTCGCTGCCCTAATCTTTACTTTTCTCTCATCTGTTACAAAGGGACAGAGTGAAATAGTGTATGAACCGGGAACTGACCTTACTGTTACTACCGGCGCCGATATATGTGCAGACATTGTTACAATTAACGGAACATACTCCGGCGATGGCACAAAATGCGATGCCGCATTGCCTGTTGAGTTGAGCAGTTTTTCAGCAATTATTAAGGGCAATAAAGTTGAATTGAACTGGCAAACGGCTACCGAGGTAAACAATTACGGGTTTGAAATTGAGCGTTCAGTAGTCGGCGATCAGCGATCAGCAAATGCAGCGGCTGACAGCTGGACAAAGATAGGTTTTGAGAATGGACACGGTAACAGTAATTCGGTAAAGGAGTATTCTTTTACAGATAAACCTAACGGCGGAGCAAAATTTAAATACAGATTAAAACAAATTGACAATGACGGCAAATACGAATACAGCAAAGAAATAGAAGTTGATTTAATAACGCCAAACGAATTTAGTCTCTCGCAAAATTATCCCAATCCATTTAATCCTTCTACTATAATTGAATACGCTTTACCAAACAACAGCCGTATTAAACTTGAGCTTTATAGTACTACCGGAGAATTGGTGGCAGTTCTTTCGGAAGGAGAAATGCCGGCTGGTTATCATACTTATGAGTTTAAGAGCGGCAGGTATAATTTGAGTTCGGGCGTTTATTTCTATCGATTAAGCGCGGTTGAAAACGGGACAGAGAAATTATATACATCAATCAAGAAAATGATAATGTTAAAGTGATAAAATTCACTCAAACAAATTACCAAACGGCGTCTGTATTTATTTACTGACGCCGTTCTTCTTTTTAAATATATCTTACGCAATAGCGTACATCGAAACTCTGGTTCGACCGAAAAGAAAACAAATTGAAAAAAAATCTATGGGCGATTCAGAGAATCGCCCAATTGTTTTCAGCTTGTTGCGTAAAATGAATTATTAACAATACTTCCTAAAAAAACTAATGTCAAACTAATGGATTCACATTTCTAAGAGCGAATATTTTTTTTATTTTGAGAACCAAATCAAAAAGAGAAAGAAAAATTATTGGAAATAAATTACCTGAAGTATTTTACGTTCGGAAGACTATTGAACGCATTAAAAATTTTCATATCATTTCAAATATCGAAAATAGTTAGGAAACCGGTTGTTTGGGGTAAACCGCTTACATTCTCTATCGAACCGACAAACTTTTGCAATTTGGAGTGTCCGGAATGTCCATCGGGTTTAGGCGCTTTAACACGTCCCTTGGGATTATTAAAGTTTGAAAATTTTAAAAATATAATTGACCAGATCTACGAACACTGTTTTTATATTCAATTGTTTTTTCAAGGCGAGCCTTACATAAATAAAGAATTGCCGGAAATGATAAAGTACGCCCGGTCAAAAAATATTTATGTTTCGATAAGTACAAACGGACTGTTAATTAATGAAAAGAAAGTGGATATAGTATTAAAGAACGCGCCGGACAAATTAATTTTTTCCATTGATGGGCTTGATGAAAGATCTTACCAAAACTACCGGATAGGAGGAACATTTAAAGATGCAGATGCGGCTTTGCGATTGTTCATTAAGAAGAAGCGAGAAAAAAATCTTAAAAAGCCTTTTGTTGAATTTCAGTTTATAGTTATGAAACAAAACGAAGATCAAATTGAGAAAGTCTTCAGTTATGGAAAGGAAGTCGGGGTAGATAATGTGGTATTAAAAACGATGCAGTTATCATCCTACGAAAATGCACAGCATTTTTTGCCCGAAAACCAGGAATACCGAAGATACACAGTAATAAATGGAAAACTCAAAATGAAGGGGAATATAAAAAATCATTGTTTCGCACTCTGGCGCACATCCGTTGTTACGTGGGACGGCAAAATTATCCCATGCTGCTTTGATAAAGATGCTAAGTATGAACTGGGATTATTAAATGGAAATACTTTTAACGAAATATGGAAGAGTGAAAAGTATTATAAGTTTCGTAATTCTATTTTACAGAATAGAAATGGAATTGATATGTGTACAAACTGTTCGGAAGGTTTAAAAATCAATATTGTAGAATAATGAAAAAGGAAGATGTTTCTGAAAGGCGAACCGGGGAGTAGAAATAGATAGCGCGGCAAGCACGTTGTTTAATGTATCTGCTAACAGAAATTAACAATAATCCACAAATTATTTTAACTAAGGAAAGATGTCATCTCTATTCAATAAGTGTTGCCCCCGCCGGAGTATTTAATATTTTAAGTTTGATTCCGATAATAAAACGTAGCGTAGTTATAATTATCTTAAAACGGCATATATTTTAATGAAACAGGACAACATTATAATTGAAACATCCGAACGGAAACTGTTTGAGGCAGATCAGAGCGTTTCCCGTTTTAAAAATTTAGCGCGCCACTATTTTCAACTTAATTTCGGAATTGAAAAAGATAACCTCGGACGTATTAAAGATGCAGCGCAATTTTTCAGTTTTCAGCTCCCGCCGGAAATAGACGACTTCTTTATCAGCTATCAGCACGCCCCATTATTTTGGATTACTGATTCTCCTCTGCTCGTTTTTCTCGATGAGTTTTTTAAAGCTCATCTTTCAAAAGTAAACGGTCTTGACTATCAAAATGATATAAAAACTTTTTATTCCCGCTGGGCATTGATTAATTCAATTGAAGAGAAGAAATATTTTGCAGTGTCTGCGCTAAAGTTTCTCAACAAAAATGTTAGCAAGCATAATATTTACAACATGATAGTAGAAGCCGTAATTCTAAGCCGGGAAGATTCTCTTTTTAATCCCGATAAAGCTTTTGAATTATTCGACAAAGCAAACGACAAAGTAAGTTCACTAAAAATGAGCGATAATAAAAAAGAAGAATTATTCTACGTGATTACTCTCTTCCGCGGCTTTATAAATTTGAGGCAAAAAAAACATGAAGACGCCAAATTAAATTTTGATAATGCCTTAACGATAAAACCCGCCGGGATATCAGCTATTTTTCATTCCGCGTATTCCGATATAAAACTTACTAACTATGCTTCCGCTGTTGCATCTATCCGAAAAATCTTTTTTTATGATCTGGAAAGAATTAATTATTCACTCGATCAAAATAATATTTCGATGTTTAATTTCTTTGCGCACAATTCGGTATTTACAAATATTTTTCACTACGATGAGTTCGCCGCTGTCTATGAAGAAATTGAAGAGCTTATCGATGAAAAAAAGAATATTGAAGATCCAGAGATTAATAACCTAAAACAGCAGATAAGGAAATTTTTAGAAATTAAATTCGAAGACTCTCTCGCTTCTATTGCCGGGAATAATGTTATCTCCGTCGAGAAATTGGTTAAGAGTTTTTCCGGTGTAAAAAACATTTATTTTATTTCATCACTCGATAAACTGACTGCAATATTTAAGCAGACAGTAAAAGCCATCGAAACCGAAATCAAAGGAAGACATGCGGCAATAATTGAAGAACGGATGAATGTATTCGAACAAGAGATTATTGAAAAAACGAATGCGGCTGAAGTATTTAAGAAGGAAGCAGAAAACTATAAAATAAAAATTAAAGAAAAACTTCAGGACGATATTCGTGAAATTGAAAGACAAATGAACAGTGACATAAGTCTTTTGGAGGACAGAATTAAACACTTGCCGATGGAGCCCAAATTAGATCCGGTTACGGCGTTTAAAAATACAACGACTTACAATTTTATACTTTCAATTATTATTTTTTTAATCGGAGCGTTTGCGGGATATTCGAGCGCAAGCATAGGCGGTTCTTCCGACTCAAACTCGATAATGATGTTGATAATGACCGGCGGAATTAAGTGGTCATTGTTTTCATTTCTAATTGGTTTGGTTGTTGCCGTTGTAGTTTCCGGTTCGACGGTTATGGAGAGGGCAAACGTAAAGCAGCGATTATTACAGCGTATTTCCATTTTAAAAACCCGGAAAGAACAGGAAACAGATTACTTAAAAGAAGAAACCAAAAGAAAAGAGCAGCGCACTTCAGGCAACTATTTAAAAAAAATAAACGACTTAAATGAGCTATTAGAAAACATCCGGAAAGAAAAAGAAAAACAACGCGCCGAAATGCAGCTTGCCGCCGCCGAAAAAATTAAAGAAGAAACGGAAGTTCTGCGCCCTTTCTTACAATAACTCACACTATTTGTCATGGCTAATTATAGCCACATATTGAAAATAACACACATTCCTCCTCTAAAAGCTTCAATTATGACAACTTACTTTTGGTATAATTTTAGCCTATAACCCCGATACTTGTATTTTATTTATTTAAATATTGAATTTTATTTGGCACTTTTATGAAAATTCCGCAAATGCCCGATGGTCTATTAAATCAAGTTAGCAAAGAACAGATGGAAGCAATCTGGTTAAAAACCCTGCGAAATTTATTTGATGGAGGGATTTCGACATCGTTAGTTGATGCAAAAAAAATAGCAGAACTGGGTGTCAAACTTGGAGTCTGTAAAGATCCGCTTTTTTACAAAATCGAAGAATTAATAAGCAGCCAGAAGATTGACTCAGTTTATGTAAAAAAATTTATTGCCAACCGACCACTTTCACCCTGGGCTTTAGCTCCTGGATCTTTGGAGTTTCTTGACGAACTAATTAATGAACCTAAAAACATTTTAGAATTTGGTTCCGGACTAAGCACAGAATTTTTGTCGCGCAAATTATCCAGTATATCTACTTTGTCATCTCATCAGAAAACAATAATTAGTTTCGAGCAGGATGAAAATCTCACAATCGAAGCGAATAAAAATTTGAGCTTATTAGGTTTGGAAAAATATGCAAAAGTTTTATATGCACCTCTGGTGGAAATTAATCTTGAAGGTTTATTTTTTAGCATTTATGATATTAGGAAACACTGCGAAATATTAAAAAACTTTAAAGCTGATGTTGTAGTTGTTGATGGGCCCTCCGGCGGTGGATATAATCGCTGGGGCTCGATACTAATTGCGTCAAGTTTTGTGAATGAAAATGCGGTTTGGATGCTGGATGATGCCGTAAGAGATGATGAACTAAAGGTTGCTGAAGAATGTGAAAAACACGGGCTCAAAGTGCAGGCTATTCAATTTAAGGGAAAAGGAATTTGCAAAGGAATTTTCGGAAGCCCGGTAATTTCGTTTGAAAAGTTGTTTGAAATTATTGAGTCCCCCACTGTTTCTCCGAAAAACATTTCCCCCAATATCTATTCTTGGGATGATGTTAAAAGTTTACAGAACATAAAACTTTACGCCGGAGACATACCGGAGAGGGAAGAATATAAGGGTCTGATCGGACTTTCAATTACAAAAAATGATCACATGCATATTTTACACGACATTACACGCAAGTTGCCTCTAGACGATAATAGCATTGAAAGTTTTCAGGCAGAAGATGTTTTTGAACATATCCAATTTGAAACACTCCCGCAGGTTATTAATGAAATATACAGGGTTCTAAAACCGGGCGGGCTCTTCCGGTTGTCAATTCCGGATTATGGCAATGATCTGCTCCGAAGCCGAACTATAAAAAATGAAAATGGTGATTTCATATTTGACCCGGGCGGAGGAGGAACGAGAGAAAATCCCGGTCATATCTGGTTCCCCACAAAAGAAAAAGTTTCGCGGTTACTTGAGCATACAAATTTTGCCGATAAGGGCGAAATAAATTTTCTTCATTACTATAAACCCGATGGCACATATAACTTAAGTGAAATTGATTATTCTAAAGGATTCGTAATAAGAACGCCGGATAATGATTCCCGTGTCCAAAACCCTAGAAGACCAATGTCGTTAGTCGTTGATTTAATAAAAGCAGTTCCATTTATTAATGCCCAAACTACCGCAATTAAACCCGTTAATGAACCTCTAATTTCTTTTGTGATGATAGTTTTAAATGGATTACCATTTATCGAATACGCTTTAAAAGCAATTTATAAATTTGCACATCAAATAATTATAGTTGAAGGAGCTGTTGAAAACTGCCTTTTTGCAGCCAATTTGTATGGATCATCTACAGATGGCACCGTTGAATTTATAAAAAATTTTCCGGATGCCAAAAACAAAATTATTTTTATTCAGGGTATCTATTCTGAAAAAATAGAGATGCAAAATGAAGCATTAAATTTTGTAACAGGCAATTATGTTTGGTTAGTTGATTCGGATGAAGTTTATAAAGAAAAGGATTTAACCGAAATAGTAAAACTAATGAAGAACGATCCCTCGATTACTCAGATAAATTTTATTCCCGATAATTTCTGGAAAGGTTTTGATTATATTTTTGTGTCTTCATTCTTTTTTGAATTTGATGGGCACTATCGCAGGGTGTTCAAATTTGAAAGAGGCGCCAGGTTTACAAATCATCGTCCACCAACTTTGCTGCTTCCATCATTAAATAAAACTACCGAAGAGATAAAACTTATTGACGGCGCTCAAACAAGGAAGATGGGAATTTACCCTTATCATTATAGTTATGTTTTCGATTTTCAGGTGCAGCAAAAAATTGAACTATACAACCGGTATGGATGGGGCGAAGGCTGGGGAATTGATATGAAAGAATGGTTTACCAGTGGCTATTTAAGGTGGACACCTGAAAACAAGGAATTCATTGAAAAACAATATCCTCCATGGACAGGAGATAATAATTCGAGAACAGAAAAATTTTGCGGTGTACACCCCGCAGTAATTCAAAATTATATAAGGGGATTTCATAAAATTGTAGGGAAAGATGTTGAGGTAGATGAATTGGCGAATCGCGTAATCGGTTCATGCAGCAATCAACAAAACGTACTTGATATTTGGCGGTTTATAGAACTCGACAGCGCTTTGCAAAAAAGGGTTTCAGTAATAGCCAATAATATTACAAGCGGAAAATTTTTTTGGAATGTTCATGTCGCAATTTCTTATACTGCTAATAAGTTAAAACCTAAAAGTTACTTAGAGGTCGGAGTGCGCACCGGCGGATCATTGGTGCAGGCTCTTTCTTGCAGTACTATTGAACAAGCTGCGCTTGTTGACCTTTGGAGCGGTAGTTATGCAGAACTCCCCAATAGTATCGATTACACAAAAAATCAATTAAAAATATTTTTACAAAGAACAGATAACCGGGCAAAATTAAACTATATTCAAGGGAACAGTCACACAGTATTAAAAGAACTAATTATACGCGGAGCAAAATTTGATTTAATAAATGTCGATGGCGATCATGAAGAAAAAGGCGCCTGGGAAGACCTTGTTGATGTCGAAAAACTTCTCAATGAAAAGGGAGCCATTATTTTTGATGATATTATTCACCCCGCTCACAAATATTTGATTAATCTGATACCCAGATTTTTAGGAGAATATTCTGAGTACGAAGCGATTATTAATAATTCTCAAGACAATGGGGTCGTAATTCTTCTAAAAAATATTTCTAAAAAAGATTTTTTATCGGGGATTAATAAACTAAAAATTGCTGGCGAAATATCTTTCGGGAAAGACCTAACTAAAGTAGCCAATGGCTCAAATTTTGCTGATGCAATACAAAAAGTTTTTAATGAAAATGAACCAAAAAAAATTATAGAAACAGGAACATATCTCGGCACAGGCACAACTTCAATAATTGCGGAAGCTTTAAAAAGCAGAGACATAAAAGAGTCAAAATTTTATTCAATTGAAATAAACCCGGAAAATTACCTAAAGGCTAAGTTCAATCTTGCCGAAAGTGGTCTCCTTCAATTCGTTAACCTGCTAAACGGTGTTTCAGTTCCGCGTTCGATTCTTCCGACGAAAGACGAGATAACAAAATCTACAATTACATCGGTTGAGTACGAGGATATTTTTGTTGATCATAATGAGAATGAAAGAACACAGTTATATTTTCAGGAAACTAATTTTCCGGATGTGTCGGAAGATTTACTGGGAAAAACGTTAGCAGAATTCGATTTCAAACCGGATTTTATTCTTCTCGATAGCGCCGGTTATATGGGCTTTATTGAATTTCAATATATGCTTAGTAAACTTGAAGGAAACTGCATTATTGCGCTTGATGATATCTACCACATAAAGCACCATAAAAGTTTCAGGTTTATGCAAAGCGATCCGAGATTTGAAATAATTATTTCTTCAAAAGAAAAGTTTGGATTTTGTGTAGCCAAATTTAATTACAATCCGGATGCTGTTAAAAGTGATTTAATATCGCTGGATGAAAAGGAAATAACAAATTGTCTTCTTTGTGGTTCTCACAAAAGTGGCATTGTGCATCCACCAGACATTGTCAGGTGTGAGGAATGCGGGTTTGTTTACCTTAAAGAACGTCCCACCCAAAAATGGATGGAAAATTATTACAAAGACGTTTACGCTGTAAACGAGCCGGCTGCCGCTGTTACTGTATCGGTTCCTGAAGATGTTAATCTCTTAGATTGCAAAAAAGAATATATAGCAGCACAACGAAAAGATTTATTTGAGGAAGCAGTAAATTTTTTGGGATATGATATTAAAAGTAAAACGCTTGTAGATATCGGATGCGGATGGGGAGCGCTCTTATATAATGCCCGTAAGAGCGGAATGAGTGTTATTGGCTTTGAGTTTACAAATCATAATGTGCGTTTTGCGCGCGAACAGCTAATGCTTGATGTAAGGCAACAGCAATTTACTGATACGGATCTTCAACCGAACAGTGTGGATATCGTAACAATGTCGCATGTACTCGAACACGTTCCCGATCCCTTCTTGCTTCTAAAAAAAATAAACTATGTTTTAAAACCGGGAGGAATATTTTATTGTGTTGTTCCAAATTTTTATAGTTTATGCTCTGCCTTTCTTGGTGAAAAATGGGATTGGCTCGACCGTAACTGGCACTATTCACAATTTACACCGGACTCAATCTCAAAATTATTTACAAATGTTGGTTTGCAAATAGAAAAGATTACAACAACCTCCGGCGATTTTGGAACAGTAACGCCACTAAAAATTCTTAGTACAAAATATCCCGGCAAATCAAACGAAGCACTCTCAAATTTACTAACGCAAATAAACGAACAAAAATATGGCGAAGAAATCAGAATAATCGGAAAAAAACCTGAAGAGACTAAAAAGCAAAAAACTGCAGACAAAAATATTTTATGGATTCGTACGGATGCCATAGGCGATAATATTTTGGCTTCATCAATGTTAAAACCGTTAAAAGAATTTTTTAGCAACTACAAAATAACTGTAGTTTGCCAAAACCTCGTTAGGTCACTTTATGAAACGTCCCCGTATGTAGAGAATATCATTTCTTTCGATAAAAGAAATTTATTTCTGGATATTGAATATAAATACGATATTATATCAAAAATGAGGGGGATAAGGGCTGAGTTTATATTTAATTCGGTTTTTTCTCGCGATCTGCTTGCTGATTATCTGACAATAAACAGTGGTGCAAAGAATAAAATTGCTCATGATGGCGACCTCTCTAATATACTATCGGCAGAGAAAGAAGAGAACGACAAACTATACTCCGGGCTAATCAAAAAAAATCCATCGTCATTTTCCGAACTCGACCGACATCAAGATTTTCTAAACGGTATCGGAGCCGGCTCGCATAAACTTGCTGCTTCTATATCGTTGGCTGTAGAAGATTTGAAATATGCCGAAGATATTTTTACAGGGCATAATTTAATCGATGAAAAAACAGTAGCTCTTTTTGCCGGCGCTCAGCACGAGGTCAGGGTTTACAATTACTATGGAAAAGCGATAAATGATTATTGTACGAAAAACGGATTTAGTGTAATTCTTCTCGGGTCAACAAAAGATCGACAGATAAACCAAACCAACGCGAAAGACCTTACAGTTAAGGTAGTTGATTTGACCGGCACTACTAGTATAAGGCAGAGTGCCGCAATAATAAAAAAATGCGCAGCAGCCATCGGCGCCGAAACCGGCTTGGCACACATTGCTTGCGCAGTCGAAACTCCAAATTTAATTTTGCTCGGTGGCGGACATTTCGGGCGGTTCATGCCATACTCAAAATTAACTTCAGTAGTTGCTATTCCACTTGAATGTTTTGGGTGTAATTGGCAATGTAAATATGGAACTACAACTTGTATAAAAGATGTTGATTATAAAATAATATCTGCCGCGTTTAATAACATGATGGAGGAGAAACATTACAAAACAACTGTTTATCTACAACCTGATTTTAAATATAGCTTTTTAAGCGGACTTCCGAAAATAGCTGAAATTAAAAACCTTTTAAATGATGAGTGCGAAGTAAAATTTCTTGAAATAAATTCTACAAGCGACTCACAAAATTTTATTGATACAATAAATCCATTTATGAAAGAAAATGTTTCAAAAACACTTTATGAATTATTCGAACTTTTTATAAGGAATGGAACTGACACAACCGAATACTCCAAATTCGAGAAGCAGTTATTACTCTCAAAAAATGAGGTGAAAGAATTACTAAATTCCGTTTCCAATCGTTTGAAGAATTACGCATTTGAACTTTATTTAATGGGTCTTTTGTTGGAAGCCGAAGAAAATTATGAAGCATGTTTCGAACAATATGTTTCTTCGTTACGACTCGAGAAAAATTTTCGTGTTCTATATAAATTAGCAGTTATAGCGGAGATCATCTCCATCGTTCCGTACCCGTTTTATTTGTATCAAGAGCTTCTAACATCGGGAATTGAGACGCCTGTAGTATTAAAGAAAACCAAATATTGGACCGAACTTCTGTCAATCAAAAATGTAAACAAACTAACTAATATGGTTGGGGAGTTGCCTGTTCCTGTAGAGCCACTAACAAAATTAAAAACCGCACAATCAAAACCGCTGATATCGTTTGTTCTTCCTTCTAAAAAAAGAAGCGATGGACTCTCCTCATTTTTGTCGTCACTTAAATATGCCTGTTTTGGTTTAAACTACGAAGTGCTGCTATACCTCCCTGATGATTCGGATGAAAAGTACAATAAGATAATAGAAGAACATCGAATAAAAAAAATTTTTTTTGACAAAAATATTTTGGGTAATAAAAATTCTTTTTCATGGACAAAACTCATGAATCACGGGTTTAGACATTCGGATGGGCAGTGGATAATGTATGCTTCCGATGACATCGTTTTACATCCATTCGCGGTCAACATTGCGTTACAAAAAAAGGGGGACAAAAGTATCGGCGGAATTTCATTTATGCATCGCAACACCGTTCAGGATTACGATGGGTTCTTCAAAGAATACGGATTTGAAATTTACGGCAAACGTCCTTTTATAAATTTTGGTCTTATACGGAAAGAAGCCTTTGTAAAAGTAAAAGGATTTGATGAGTCAATTATTTTCTATGCCGGTGATACCGACTTTTGCTGGAGAATTGTTGAAAGCGGGTACAAAATAGTTCCGTCCTTTCATTCTTTAGTTGAACATATAAACATTGAAGATGCAATAAAAACATTTAACTCCGGGAAAATTTACCGGATGGATACATATTGTTTCTTGAAAAAATGGAAAAGTTATATAAGTCGTTTAGAAGATAGAACGCTTGTTAAGGAAAGATTTATTTTGCCCGATATAAAAAACGTTAAAAAATATATTTTTGAAACAGCTATTAAAAACAATGCACCAATTAAAGCTATTCTTGCCGTTGATAAAGAATACGAACAATTTATAAAAACAAACTTCACGATTGAAGAAAAAACAATTAAAGTATCTGCTATAGTTTCTACTTATAATTCCGAAAGCTTTATAAAAGGATGCCTTGATGATCTTATCGAACAGTCGTTGTATAAATCTAATGAGCTTGAAATTGTTGTTATTGACTCGGGCTCGGAAGAAAACGAAGGCGCAATTATCAAAGAATATCAGAAAAAGTACTCTAATATTATTTACGAACACACTGATAAAGAGACCATATATGCGGCTTGGAACAGAGGAATAAAATTAGCGCGGGGGAAATATATTACGAACGCAAATACAGATGACAGGCATGCCGGTAACGCATTAGAAAAACTTGCCGAAGTATTGGATGGGAATGAAAGTATTGGGGTAACTTATTCCGATATGTATAAAACGATCGTACAGAATGATTTTTTTACTTCGAACAGCAAAAAGGCAGCAGTAAAGTGGATGGATTTTGATGCTGACTTACTTCTGTTTGGTTGTTTTGTGGGTCCACAGCCGATGTGGAGAAAATCGCTGCATGAAAAGTTTGGAATGTTTATTGAAGAATTGGAAGTAGTGGGTGATTATGAATTCTGGCTAAGACTGAGCCGTGACGTAAGGTTTCATCATCTTAAAGAAGTCTTGGGACTTTATTATTATTCAGAAAAAAGCGTGGAGCATAGAAATGAAAACATCACAAAAAACGAAGATGATAACATCCATGAATACTATCTAATAAAAAATATTTCAACAAATGAAGACGCATCCCGGGTTCTCTCAAAGTTAGAATTAATCGGAACAGTTAAAGAATTAAAAGATTATTACGAAAAGGCAAAAGGATTGGTTATGTTAAGGCAAAATGGATTACAAATTGAAGATCAGTTAAAATCAGTTATCGAAGACAGTAATAGTTATAATACTGAAGATCTGATAAGTACTCTCGAGCAATTGATTACTGTTCTAAAAACATCCGAAGTGCTTATAGATAAAAGAAAGTATTTGACAATTTTATATAATCTGTGCGGTATGTTTTATCTGAAGGAAAATATGGTTAACAAAGCAAAATCATCGTTCGAAAACGCATTGTCTCTAAATCCGGAATCGTCAGAATCTTGTGCGGGGTTGGGGGAAATATTTATTCATGATGAAGATTTTGATGCAGCCAAAACTATGTTTGAATGGGCAATTAAATACGAGCCGGAAAATAAGCAGGCGCTTAATCGACTAAGCGAACTAAATAATTTGGAAACACAAACTGTAGGGTTAGCAAAGGCTTCTGAAGCTAATGATGCCTTGACGAATAAACTTCACGATTTCCTTTTTGCTGTTGATTCTCTTATCGAATCTAATGAGTATGAGAAGTCATTTAATCTTTTAATCCAGGCGCAGCAGCATTTTTCAGAACTTGAGCTAAATGAAAGCACAGAATTACTACAATCTGCATTTGCAGTTTTATATGGTTTTGTACAGCTCGGCTTAAATAATGTTGCTGCGGCTAAAAACAGTTTTGAAGAAGCCTTGCAGTTAAATCCGAATTCCTCGGAAGCCTGCCGCGGTCTTGGCGAATGTTTTTTAACAAACGAATTATTTGACGAAGCAAAAACAATGCTTGAGTGGGCAGTTAAAAATGATCCTTCAAACCAAAAAGCTGTGAGCAGAATAAACAAATTAAATGAACAGCCGGATAATTCTGCCGGAATAGTTTCTTTAGTGATTGAGAAAGAAGAAGTTCTCCAGGAATCGTACAATCTTTTTTCAGCAAAAAAGTATAGTGATGCAATTGCTCTTTTAATCCATACCGAAAAATCTTTTAACGGAGAATTAAAAGCGGAAGAGAATAATGCGTTTGCATCAGCCCTTTATAATTTAAAAGGATTTAATTACTTAGCTCTAAATTTGTTAGAAGAAGCTCAGCAAAGTTTTCACAAGGCTTTGCAGCATAACCCCGAATCGACTAAAGCCTGCTACGGATTAGGTGAGGTCTTCTTCGAAAACAAGGATGATAAAGCCGCTAAAACAATGTTCGAATGGGCAGTTAAAAATGATCCTTCGGATAAATTAGCGTTAGAAGGGCTAAAGAAAACAAATAGAATTTTAAGTTTAAATGAGTTACATAATTCGTTGCTTGAATAATGGAAGTAATTAATAAAGATTATTATCAATCCGCGCTAACCTGTTTTCAATCTGGAGATTTTCAGCAGGCTGAAAATGAACTTCAAAACTTGATAAATGCAGGCGCGATTGATTATGATGTGTTTAATTTTCTGGGCGTTATTGCGCTTCATAAATGTGATTACATAAACGCCAAAGAATATTTTACCAAAGTGTTGGATGTCTATCCTCAACATCCGGAGGTAAATTACCATTACGGTTATGCACTGCAGAATCTTCAAAAGTACGAAGAAGCGGTTAAGGCTTACAAAACCACAATCAAAAATCTTCCCCAAAATTTTGACGCGCTTAATAATCTTGGATTAGCATATCTGTCCTTAAAAAATTACACCGCTGCAGAAAAATATTTTTTGCTTGCAATTCAAAACTCCCCTTCCAATCCCAAAGCGCTCAACAATATAGGCAATTTATATTTTGTTGTTGAAGAATATGGAAAAGCAGAAGAATATTATGAGTTTGCTCTTAATGGAGATTCGTCAAACAAAGATTATAAATTTAATCTTGCATTTAGTTATCACAAGGGAGGGAATTATACTAAAGCATTAAGATTATATTCTGAATTAATAAGCAAAGATAGAAACGACATTAAAATTTTGAATAATTTATCGTCGCTTTACATAACGATAAAAGAGTTTGAAAAAGCAAGAGATGTTATAAACATGGTTTTAAATATTGACGCTAAAAATAAAACTGCTCTTTATAATTTTGCAAAAACTTATGAATTTGAGGAAGATTATACCGAAGCATTAAAAATATATTCATTAATAACAACTTCTTTTGATAATGAAGTTATTGCCGGCGTTAATTGTGCGGTAATAAACTTGCTTAAAAACGATACTAATGCCGCCAGTTCAATCTTAAAAAAACTTTTTGATGACGAAGATGAAATGCTTCTCAATCTTTCAAGTGTTTGTATGCTTTCGATGCACGAGGGGCGTTTTAAGACCGCAAGAATTATATTCGAATATATTTTATCAATCAGAAACAATTTGCCCGAAGTTCATTATAATTTTTCTCATCTATTGTTTTTAGAAGAAAATATAGAAAAGGCTCTATTAGAGTATGAGTGGCGTAAGAAAAGGAAAGACTATGCCGGGCGTAATTTCACTAAACCTGAACTCACAGATCAAAATATAAACGGCAAAAGAATTCTTATTTATGATGAACAGGGAATTGGGGATATTATTCAATTCATACGTTATGCGAAATATTTAAAAGCTAAAGGAGCTTATGTAATATTCCAATGCGCATATGGTGTTGTCGATCTCATAAAAGATATTGATGGTTTAGATGAGGTAATTTCCCGTAAAAACAGAGAAGTTCCTGAAGTTGAATATGATTACCAAATTGCTTTGATGAGTTTGCCATTCTATTTTAAAACAACGCTTAACAATATCCCTTCAGAGCAGGCGTATCTAAAAGCTAACAAAAAACTAATCGAGAAATGGAACTCGTCATTAAGTGAGTATAGTGGGTTGAAAGTTGGAATAACTTGGGCGGGAAATCCCGGACACACAAACGATAAAAATCGTTCACTTAAACTTTTCCAGCTTAAAGAATTGTTTGACATTCCCGGCATACATTATTTTGCTCTTCAAAAGGGGAGCGGACTTGAGGATGCAAAAGAATTTTCAGATAAAAATTTTCACATACTTGATTCTTATATCAATAACCTTTCCGATACTGCTGCTATTGTAGATAATCTCGATCTTGTAATCTCGGTTGACACTTCTGTTGCACACCTTGCCGGGGCAATGGGCAAAAACGTTTGGGCGCTTCTGCCGTTTGCGCCGGATTGGAGATGGATGCTTAACCGGAATGATTCTCCCTGGTATCATACGATGAAGCTATTCAGGCAGCCTTTTCTTGGCGATTGGGAAAGCGTAGTTGAAAATATTAAGGTTGAGTTAAAAAAACTTGCGGGATTTGAAGATGTCGAATGTCTTGATAACGCAGTTAAAAATACGACCACAAAGAATTCAATTTATTTAGCGCTAACAAAAACCGATTATTTCGGATGGGGAACTTGCAGCAAATATTTACGGCAGGAATTAAAACACAAAATAGATTTTGTAGATATTGTTGAAGAGAGTGTTTCCGAATACAAAACTATTAGCGGCACGGTTTTCCACGCAATAAGCGACTTAAATTTCAATACTCATTTAAACGTTCGGGGCACAAAAAACATTGGCTATACCTTTTTTGAAATGGAGCCGAATGAAAAAACAATTGCAAATTCCAAAAACTTTGATTTGATTTTAACCGGGTCTTCGTGGTGTACTAATAAATTAAATCAGTATGGAATTAAAAACACAGCCACATTAATTCAAGGAATTGATCCCGTGCTGTTTTTCCCGTTACCGCGCAAGGATGATGAAAATCTTTTTGTTATTTTCTCAGGCGGAAAATTTGAACTTCGAAAAGGACAGGATATTGCTTTAAAAGCATTTCAGATACTTCACAAGAAATATCCTGATATGATTTTAATTAACACATGGTACAACATGTGGCCTCATCTAGTGGCTTCAATGTCTTTATCAAATTATATTAAATATGAAACCTCCGGCAATACGTGGAGTGATTTCATAACTCACCTGCTTGAATTAAATGATATAGATAAAACAAAAGTTATCTCGCTGCCTATTACTCCAATTACAAAACTGCGGGAGTTATATTACAAAACAGATATTGGGATTTTCCCCAATAGATGCGAAGGCGGAACAAACCTTGTGCTTATGGAATATATGGCATGCGGTAAACCGGTTATCGCATCTTACGCTACCGGGCATAAAGATATTTTAAATGAAAATAATTCGCTGCTGCTTAAAAGCATTAAACCTTTTCAATTAGAAGCTGAACAAAAAAACATAATTGATTGGGAAGAACCTGATCTCGACGAATTAATTTACAATATTGAATTCGCTTATTTTAATAGAAATACAATTAGGAAGATTGGGCAAAGAGCCGGCGAGTTCATGAAAAATTATACGTGGGAAAATACGGCGGACACATTACTAACTTACCTGAAATAATTTCCCGGGAATCTAAATGATAACACTCAGCATGATTGTTAAGGATGAGGAAAAATTTTTATCCGATTGTCTCGCCTCTGTTAGGAATGTCGTGGATGAAATGGTTATTGTTGATACAGGTTCTGCCGATAGCACAAAAAAAATTGCAGAAGAGTTTGGTGCAAAAACATTCGACTTCAAATGGACAAACAACTTTTCCGCCGCAAGAAATTTCGCGCTAAAAAACTCCACCGGCGATTGGATTTTATACCTCGACGCTGACGAGCGATTAAACTCCGGCTCCAAAGAATTGCTTCTAAAATTAGCCGCCGGCAGTAAAAAGAAAGCTTATAGCTGTATTGTTAACAGTATCGATGAAATAAAAAATCGTCCTTCAAGAATGGATTACGTTAGATTTTTCCCCAGGCATCCGTTAGTAAAATTTGAAGGCGCAGTTCATGAACAGATCATTCCTTCACTTCTTAAATCATCGCACGAACTTGTAAGGTCCGAAATTGAAATTATTCATTTAGGGTATAATATTTCCGCAGAAGAATTGAAACTAAAAGCGAAAAGAAATCTCGATCTGCTGATGAATGATTATAAAAGGAAGAAAAATTCTTACACGGCATTTCAAATTGCGCAATCGTATTCCTTAATGGGTGATGAAGCAAATGCGGTTTATTACTTTAAAATTGCGCTTCAAGATTATCAATTACTAAATGCTTACAAATCTGTATCCTATCGCTACCTTGCGGCTTACGAACTTCAAAAAATGAAATGGGATGAGGCATTAAAACTAATTAACAAAAGTTTAGATGCTGATTCGAACCAACCGTTGTCTTATCTCGTTCTTTCGCAGGTTTATCAGGGTCTAAAAGATTTTAAAGAAGCGGAGTTGAGTTGTAGAAAAGCTCTTGAAATTAACAGGAAATTAACAAGCAGCAACTTAGCCACGGATATGGTAATTATGGTAGATGAGGAATCAATTCTATATAAAGGATTAAACATCTGTTTAATAAGCGGCGATAGAGAGGCGTTTAATTTTTATTATTCAGAATTAAAATTATCCGCAAATAAAATTAATGATGAAATTGAATTCTATAACCGGTTAATAAATGACAATCAAATTCAACATGATAAATTATCACTTTACCTAAACACCATAAAAGTAGATTCGCAAATCGAACTTGTACTGGGACTGCTGAAGCATTATAAGCAAAACAAATTGATAATTATGGATGCGATGCATAAAAAATTTAGTAATAATATTCGCATATTAAATTCTCTTGCTGCCGGGTATGAGAGCATAAATGAGCGTACCAAAGCAGAGCAGCTTCTTAAAAAATCAATCACTATAGAACCGAATAACCCCGCCCCCTATTTTTTCTTAATCTCTCTTTATCTAAAAGTTAATAACATTACAGAAGCATTTAGAATAATAACAGAAATAGAAAATCAATTTAACTTTAATCCCGCAATAACAGCACGGGTTAAAGTTATAAAAGAAGAAATTAATAATTTTCTTAACTCTCAACACTAAACTTTTCAAAACGTCTACCGATAATGTAATTGAGATTTGATTCTCAAAAAACAATTAACAACCGGGCAAGGAAGCTCGGTAAATTTAAAAACACATGGAGGTATAACATGTCATTATTCAAAATCAACACCAACATTGGCGCTCTTAACGCCTACAACGCTTTAGCCAAAGTAAATTCTCAGGCTGAAAAAGCACAGCTTCGTTTAGCTACACAAAAGAGAATTAACTCAGTAGCAGACGATACTTCGGGTTACAGAGTTGGAAAAGAACTTCAAGGAAAAGTTACTTTGATGCAAGCATCACAGGGTAACATCGGTTCCGCAAAGGATATGCTTTCAACAGCAGAATCCGCTCTTTCCGCTATTAACGATCTAATCAATCAGATCAAAGGAAAAGTAGCAGAGTCGATCGATCCTTCGAAGAACAAAACTTCTCTTGCAGCAGATGTTGCCGCACTCGGAAACGAAATTGACTCAATTTTCAGCAACACCAAATTTAATGATACTGCTTTGCTATCAGGTTCAAGCTACAGCGCAGCATTCTCGTTCAGAACCGGTGTTGAAGAAACTACTTCAGTTAACTTCGGCACAATGAGCACTCTGGATCTTTCCAGTCTTACAGGCGCTTCTTCATCTACAGTTACTTCTGTTAGCGTAAGCTCAATTGAAACTGCGGTATCGAACGCTCTAGGCAGTATCGGTAATTTTTCTCAGAGATTAGACGTTAAGGATGAATACTTGACAGCTGCAATTTCTAATGCCACAGCCAGTGTTAGCAGATTGTTTGACGCTGATATGGCAATAGAACAGTTGAATGCAACAAAGGGACAAATCGGCAGCCAGGTAGCTACTTCAATGTTAGCTCAAATGAACGCCGCTCCTCAAGGCATTCTTTCTCTCTTTAGATAAGAGATAATTCTTATTCTATTTCCCTCCCGGCAGCGGGAGGGATCTTCTTATTAAACGAAACTAATCAATACGGGATAATAAATTATGTATCAGGCAGCAGCGCATAATCATAAAGCAAGACTCAATCAATATCTTGTAAAAGAAATAATGGATGCAACTCCCCAGCAGTTGATTATTAAACTTTACGATTTTGCAATTGTAAATTGCCAGAGGCAAAATCTTGTGAAAACTAACGCAGCTTTACAGGAACTTATCAATGCTCTTAGGTTTGAGGGTGAAGAAGTTGCCGATGTTGCAACCGGTTTATTAAAACTCTATCAGTTTTGCCAGGAACAAATGAGAAAAAAGAATTACGAAATTGTTTATAGAATATTAACCGACCTCAGAGACACATGGCTTAAAGCTTTAAGCGCTTATTAGGTTTAACTATGGCAATAGAATCATTAACAACATCCGGAATTAATAATTTAATTAGTTCGTATATCGACAGCGAAAATAGAAAACTTGTTACCCCTTTAAAAACAAGAAAGACAAAGTATTCTAATCTTTCTACTGCTTATAGTACTCTAAGCTCGAAACTAACATCCTTCAAATCGCTGCTGACTAATTTTAAACTAACCGGAGGCGACTCCCGTTTTGCTTACAAAAAAGCTTTTTCATCAAATATAAATTTTTTAACTGCTGCGGGTTCAACTACCGCATCTAGCGGCGCATATGATATTAGGGTTAACCAGTTAGCTAAAAATGATGTTGCCCTCTCCACTAATTTATTATCTTCAACAGCAAATGGAATAACAGGCACACATAGTTTTAAAATTTTAACCGGCGACAGCGCTGATGGTGAATTTGTTAGTAATATAGAAGTCACCTTCGATGGGACTGAAACTAATCAGGAAGTGATGGAGAATATCCGGAATGCTATAAATGCCGATCAGGCGGTGGTTACTTCGTCCGCAAAAACTGCAAGCGCATCTTATAGCGGAGGAACAAGCACATTTATAATTGATGTTAACGGAATGGAGGAATCTATTACCGTTAACGGCGGCGGTACATACGAAGAATTAATTGATGAAGTAATAAGTCGGGTTAACGAAAATATTGATGGAGTAACAGCCGAAAAAGTTTCGGATTCGCCCAGCGCAGGCGACGTAAAAATCAAATTTACTGTTAATGACACGTCAAAATATATTTCTATTTCTCACGGGAGTGGTTTTGATCTGGTAACCGATCTTGGCGTCAGCGTTACTAAAGAAAAAGGAGCCGCAGGAATTGTCACTTCGTCAACTTTCAATCCCGACGGATCAAACACACAGTTATCAATCAACTCAAAAACTACCGGTTTAGATTATAGAATTAAAGAACTTTCTGATGTTATTGGAAGCACGGCTCTATCGGCTATCGGTTTAAATCTCGGCGCCTCACGTCCCGCTTATGACCAAAACCAGGACCCCGATACAGCCGGCTTTGTTTATTCCGATATTACTTCCGCAAACAATCAGCTTAATTCAAAAATAGATTTTAACGGCTTAAACATTCAGCGGAATTCAAATTCAATTCAGGATCTTTCACCTGGCGTAACTTTCGATTTGAAAGGGGTAATGCAGGCTTCAGATACAACGGTTAGTGTTTCCGTGGAAAATGATGTGTCGGAAGTTAAAAAGCAGATAGAAGATTTTATTACAAAATTTAACGATGTTTATAAATATGCTAAAGAAAACAGCAGTGTAAATTCTGGTAACCGGGGCGCCTTCTATTCCAATGCTAACGCTGCAAAAATTATTAGTGAGTTAACATCGCTAACCTATACGCAAATTGAAGGAATACAAACAGGAAATCTTAGTTACCTTACACAATTGGGAATATCGTTCTCCACATCAAATGGGCTAAGTATTTCCGAACCGACAGTTTTAACCGAGAAACTGACAAATAACATGGACCAGGTTGAAGAAATGTTTAACTCAACCAACGGTATTGCTAATAAACTTTATGATTTTGTTAATCCATATCTTGGCGTGGAAGGTTACATCGCACAAGCTCAGGATTCTGCAGATGACGGGGCGTCCTACCTCGGCGATAAAATTACATCTGTTCAATCAAGAATAGATAAAAGAGCTCTTGTTCTCAGAAATAAATACGAACGATTACAGGCACAGTTGGCGGCAATGATGTCCAGCCAAAGTTTAATAGCTTCATTAAGCGGAAACTTCTTTCAATAATTATGCTTGAAGATATAGTTAAAAATATTATTTTATTACTCGACGATGTTATTCTTTGTTTGAATATGCTGGACGAAAATAACTTTGACGAACTTTATCCGCGTATAGTTTTGGAGATGAAGGAAGTTCATTCGATAAAGCAGATGCTGCTTTGCGATTATTCGTTAGAGGTGTTGTATAAATATAATCCGGAATTTTCCGAAAAGACTAAACTAATTAAAATAAAGTTCGATAATATTATTAAGTTTAAGGAAAGAGAGCAGGCAGAAATATTAATGCAGCTCCAGAAAATGCAGAATCAACGAAAATTAGCAAACTATAGGTGATAAATTGGAAATAAAGCCCCTTTCTAACAACCCTTACTTAAATAAGGATGTTGCACAGTTAAAGAAAGGCAAGGATGTCGAAGAAAATACAAGAGCAAAGGACCGGCTCGAACTTTCAAGTGAAGCTTTGCATTTAAAGAGCGACGATCTTGATCTAAAGAAACTTGATGCAATAAAAGCAAAAATTGCAAATAAATATTACGATTCCGAAGAGGTTATTGGAAAAGTTGCCGACGCTATTCTGAAAGAAACGCTTCCCCAATAATCCAATCCGTTTTTCCCCTCCTAAATTTTAGCAGCCTTTGGTAAAACGAAGGTTGCTAATTTACATTCAAATCTTTATAATTAAACCACACAAATAATTAATCATTATTCTTCTGCCATGTCTTCTGATGAAGTTCAAAATAACAAACTGCAAATACTTGGTAAATTATCTGCCAGTCTTTTGCACGAAATTCGAAATCCACTCTCGGCTATCAAATTAAATCTTGATTATCTGAAGATGATTCAAAATGAACTTCCGGCAGAAGCGGTTGAATCGGTTGCGGGTTGTGCCGAAGCTGTTCAGCGAATTCAACATTTGATTGATATGCTTCTCGATTTTTCGCGCAAAGGAAGTAACAAAACTTCCGACTGTTCTTTAAATGATGTAACATTGCGCGCAATTGAAATTGTACATGGAAATTCCAGCAGGCTGAATATTAACCTCAACCATACTCTTTATTCCGGTTCGCTTAAACTTCGCATAAATAAAAGTAATCTTCTACAGGTTATGATAAATTTAATAACAAATGCAATTGAAGCGTGCGAGAATAAAGGAAATGTAATGGTTAGAACATACCTTAACAAAGACCGCCGAATTATTTGGGAAGTTGAAGACGATGGCGTAGGTATAAACGAAGAAGATAAAGAAAAAATATTCAAAGATTTTTTTACAAAAAAAACGGCGGGCACGGGTCTTGGGTTAAGTGTTTGCAGAATGATTTTAGCGGAGTTTAATTCGGAGCTTGATTTTGAAAGTAAAGAGGGCGATGGAACAAGGTTTTTTATTAAATTTAATTCGGAATTGGTGATTGATTAAATGGATACAAGAATATTAATAATAGATGATGATAACTTAGTTTGCATATCATTAAAAAAAGTTTTACAAAAACTCGGTTACGAAGCAGATTATTGTATGGAAAGCGGCGAGGCTTCCAATCGTATAGAATCATTTATGCCGGATGTAATTCTTCTCGACATTTAT
>Ga0210027_1000859_pt1 | contig 29619 bp, 27 predicted proteins | sample CryGeymeta201510_FD_183978 | JGI IMG/M metagenome (GOLD analysis project Ga0210027, IMG submission 183978) | Groundwater microbial communities from Crystal Geyser aquifers in Utah, USA - Crystal Geyser metaG 2015-10 (SPAdes) (version 2) | ecosystem: Environmental > Aquatic > Deep subsurface >...
CTAGGAGTCTGTCGGACTTGAGATCGTCCTACTGCGCCGGCGGGTAATCGGTCCAAATTCCCCCGGTTTTTCGTCACATAGCCACCACTATGATCCTCAAAACCGTGAAAATTTGGCCTCGATTCCCCACTCGGCTCGCTACGGACGCTCAAGCCCGACAGACTCCTAGGGAAACGCTGAATAAAGGCCCCCTGCCTTGAATCGGCACGCTCCGCAAAAACCAAAAGCTTCGGCGACGGGGTCGCCTCCTACGACAGCGCACCACGTGCAGCCCATCCCTGAGCCGCTCGGAAGCGCTCATCAATCAGCGCTTCCCCAGCGATACAAAAAGACCGGGCAGCAGATTGGCGCGAATGGTTTCGATGCGCCCCGATGGTTACCATGTCGGTGGAGTGATGGGTGTTTGTCCCATGAACCTTATAACTTGAGACCGTCGCCGTTATAACTATCAGGATGCGATCGATATGACCCTCCCGCTGTCCGACTGTCTTCTGACCTGGGGCGGAGAAACGATTTTATTTCGTACCGACATGCCGGAGTTGGTGTCCGCGTTGCGGCGGGAAGCAGGGCCGTTTTTTTGTGATGGTCCGGTTGCCGAGCGCGCCGCTGCGGCGTTGCACCTGACTTTACGTCGTGGTGGAGAAGGCGAGGTTGGTCCCTATGATCGGGTTCGTCCCGAGGTCGACCCCATACGAGGGGTGGCCGATGTCGTTTTGGAGGGGCCTTACAGCATCGATGAGAAGGTGTTGACAACCATTGTTTATGCTGCGGTTTTGTTGCGCTTTCGCTTGCTACAGCACCATGACCATGTCTTGCATCTCCATGCCGCGGTTTTGGTCCATGAAGGCAAAGGTTATGCGTTGGTCGGCCCCTCGGGTGCTGGTAAGACCACGATCACCGCCCGTTGGGTGCGCGCCGGGGGGCGTTATCTCAGCGATGAAGATGCTTTAATGGCCGATGGCCGGGTATTCCCTCTTCCGCGCGCTTTACGAACCAGTGTTTGGGGCATGCGGCGGTTAGGGTTGGAGGGGAAAACCCAGTCCTACCAGGGCTTCTTCAACGATCATGGGGAACGTTGGGATGTCTCTTCTCACTATGAAACCACCCCGTTACCGCTGGGGGGAATCGTGTTGTTGCAACCTCGATCCGTTGAGAAGGCCCGGTGCATGTCGGTAGGTCGGTGGGATTTGTGGACGCGATTGATCGAAGAGATGCATCGAGAGTACCTCGACCCAGCCAACACCAGCGAGATCGCTCAAGAGGTCAAACGGTACAATCGCCAACTGTTCGATACTTTGGAGCGGATCCTGAACCAAGTACCCCTCGTAGGGATTGAATACGACTTAGAGCGGGATCTCGATGATTTACCCGCGTTGCTCACCCAATGGATGGATTCATGAATGCTGTGACTCGGTTTCATCGCCCGCGCTGGGTGATCGCCCGCGTGATCGACGACAAGACGGTGCTTTATCAAGCCGACTCGGGAGAGGTTTTCTATCTTGAGGGGACCGCCGTGGCCATGTGGCGTTGGATCGCTGAACGGGATGATTTCACGATGGACGATCTGGCGCAGGCCATGAGCGCGGCCTTCGCTGGTGACCCAGACCAGATGCGCGCTGAGATTAAGACCTTTATTGACGATTTGGTTGAGCAGTCGCTGTTGCATATCGGGGAGGCGGCAGCGTGTCGATAGAGGAAACCCACGAACGGATCTGGCCAGGTCCTCTCGATGCTTTCTGGATGCTGACCAATCGTTGCAATCTGGCTTGCTCCTTCTGCATGGTCGAGTCGGAACCGCATCCAAAAGTCATGACGCAGGAGTTGACTCGGGAGGAGCACCTGCGTGTGGCGCAGGAGATGCTCGCTGGGGAGGTCATGCGAGTGACTTTGACTGGGGGGGAGCCGACGTTGATTCCCCATCTTGAGGAGATTGTCACCCTGCTGGCTCAGGGAGGCGTCTATGTTTATCTCACCACCAATGGGATGTTGCTCACCGAGGATCGGGTTGCCCGTTTGGTGGAGGCGGGATTGCAGGAGGGACAGATTAGCCTCAACGGCGCCACAGCCGAGGTGAATGACGCACTGATGGGTCGACACGCTCATCATCTCATTCTCCGGGGTTTGGGCTGGATGAAACAGGCGGGGTTGCGTACCCAGGTCAAGGTCACGGTTACCCGGGCCAATCAGCATGAGATGTTGCCGTTAATCGATCGCTTGCTTGAGTTCGGGGTGAACCGCATCTCGCTTGCCGAGGTGGGGGCGATGGGGCGGGCCAATGTTGGTGCTCATTGGGAAGAACTGAAACCCGACCTGGAGGTGTTGCAGCGATTGGAGGCGGAGGTGGACGCCTTTGGGGACAGTGATCGACTGAGGTTTTCCAGTATGTCATTGACCTTGCAATCGTCGGGGAAGCCGGGTCTGTGTTCGCTGGGTAGTGCCAATCAGGTGGTGGTAACCCTGTTGCCCGATGGTTCAATGATCCCGTGCAACGCCACCTGGCATGCCGGGATTGCCAATCGGGTCCTCGAACATGGATGGATCGGCGCCTATCGTCGCTTGCCGGGGTTGTACGGTCATTTTAGGGACGAGGCGTGGTTGCCGCAGGTTTGCCGCGACTGCCTCTGGCTGGAGGAATGTCAAGGGGGATGTAGGGCCAATGCCCATAAGGTTTTTGGTACTTGGCGGGCTCCCGATCCGCGCTGTCCATTGCTTTTGCAGGGCGATGGGAAGACCATCGGTCCCCTTCACGAACGTCGGACCATTCCTATTCGTGCGGTTAAAGGAGGCGTTAATTTATGAACCGTCCAACTTGGAGCACCCCCCGGTTGATTCATGTTGATATCAGCGACTGCAATACCGCTGGGGCGCAACAGACTTCAAAATGCACCAAGAAAAACATCTCGCCCTCCTGCCAGACCCCGAATGGGTGCAAGCGCAAGGCGGGCTGCAATCTCAAACCGGGACGAACCGCCAGCATGTCGTGATGGACGGCCGCAGGGCTTCCTAAAAGGAAGAGCAGGTTTACCAGATTGCGACTAGTTTTTGCTCGCCGAGCAGAGGAAGCCGAGGGCGGTCGAGGGTGTTGGCCGGTGCGTGAGGATCAATCCCTGCGCTGATGCGCGCGCCATAATCGACGGCCTGGGCCATGGATGTGGCGTTCAGCATATAGAGTGGAATGTTCCAGTCATGCCACATGGCCGTTTTGTTTGTTCTCTCCCCGTTGTCGCTCCAACCCAGTATGAAACTCTCCCCGCTTTTTTTCTCCCCGAAGGGCTGTAAATCATGCCATTGGGCCGCTTTTGCCGTGGCCATGAGGATGGACCACTCCCGTGAGCCTGTTTCGAAGGGGACATCCATAACGGCAAAACCGTTGTCGCTGAGGTGCTGACGGACCAATTCAAGGAAGGTGGCGCTGTACAGCCGGGAGAGGTCGTAATCGACCGGTACTGGGAAATCGGCGTAAATGGCATCAAAGGATTCCTGGTTTTGGCTCAGGTAGATCAAAGCATCTTGTTGCACGATGGTGACCCGCGGATCGTCAAAGCTGCCGTGATTCATAGCTCGAAAGATGGGATGGTGTTTCGCGGTCTCAATCATAGTGGGATCCAGTTCCACCTGAGTGATGTGTACCTGCGGGTATTTCAATAATTCCCTGGCCAACAAGCCGTCGCCTCCACCCAGAATCAGAACCTTGCGTGGTACAGAGCCCCGTACCTGAATGGGAAAATGGGCAAAGGGCTCGTGGTAGTACTCCTCTAGGTTGGAGCTCCATTGCGCACGACGATTGAGCCGCAATACCCAGTACCTAGGAAAGTCGGGCTCAGCCCGAAATTTGGCGCCCAGGTCCTCTTGAAGGAGGTCGGGTGGGAGGAGAGAGCCATAGGGGATCAGCTCGACTCTTTGAAAACGCGAGGGGATGCGTTGGATGTCATCCCCGATTTTCAGGGGGCGCCACAGATCGAAGGTGGGCTCATAGATCAAAAAAAAATAGTAGTAATAGCGCAGCGTTGCTTGTTGGAGGGACTGGCTTTGCAGGATGCCTACGCCCATAAGGATGACAAGGGCGACTCCGGCGTAGGTGGCTTTTTTGAGAATGGGCCGATAGGTCAGGGTCAAGGCCAGACAAGCCAGGCCGTTGAGAAAAGCGGTGGCGAAGGCGGTAGCGTAAAGTCCCCATTGTGGCAAAAGGTAGATGGGGAAAAGGATGGAGCCGAGCAGCGCTCCGAAATAGTCGACGGCCAGAATCTTGTTGAGGGGGTTGGAGAGGGGGTCCTCTTCGCTTTTTAAGTTCACCAGAAGCGGGATTTCACAACCGGAGAGAAGACCGATCAATATGATCGGCAGGTGCAGAAGGATCAAAAAAACGGTTTGGTAGAAAGAACCGGGTTCGCCCCAGTGATACCCCAGATAGAGATGAATGATCCGTTCGGCGACGGCGAAAAGCCCCAAGAGTAGAACAGAGGCACCTCCCGCCAGCCCGAGCAGAAGCTCCACACGGATCAGACGGGGGCGTGCCGAGCCTTTTGACCATCCCCAGCGCTCGCAAAGCAATGCCCCCGCGCCAAGCGAAAACAGATACAGGCCGATGGTGACCGAATAACGCAAAACCGTGTTGCCCATCAATAGCGATAGGCTTTGGGCCAGAATCAACTCATAGAGAATGCTACAGACGGCAACAATGAGGGTGATGAAATAAGTCATGTCGAATTCTTGGGCGTATCGATACCGACGGCGCCGTTGGATAGGGCGTCGTCTTGATCCGCTATCTCCGTGGTCTAGGTTGTGGCTTCGCCGCTTGGTCTTGGGAAGCTATGGGTTTCTGGCCCATAGTTGGGTGCGCCTGCGTTGCGTGCGGACCAAGGGGTGGCGTTGGGCATGGCGGGCCGGTCGTCAGCAGTTGGCGATCCAATCGATCACAACAGCGCCCCGACCTGCGGCACCCTCGAATGCTCCCTTGCACGATTGGACGGAATACGCCCGCGTTTTGTATCGACACTGCCCCTATCGAGATGGATTACCTTGGCTCACGGTGGCCGAGGCAGCCATGTGGCCACAACTCGACTGCAAGGGACGGGCGGTCCTGTTGGCTCGCCGAGGTTATGAGCTGGGTCTGTCGACACGGTTGTGCATTGGGCTAAAACCTGAGGGGGATACCGCCCATGCTTGGGTCGAGGTGTGGAACGAGGAAACCTGGTGGGCCGCAGATGGATTGTCCGAAACCGCAGCGTCTCTGGAACACTATTTGACCGAATCAGGTTTGATCGTACTGCACCGTCACGACATCCCTCAGGATCGCAATGAACGACTCCCTCTCCACCCTAACGGTACATTACTTGTGTGACAAAAGCATAACAAAGGGGGGGGATTGGCCGTTGTCCCTTTGCCACGGGGCAGGATTTAGTCGAGTCCCAAAGAACCCTCTTCAAGAACACGCCGCTTGGCTGCGCGAAGACCCCAAAGCCCAGCAACCCAGAATCCTGCTCCGAACAAGGTCAGCATGGCCAAGTCCGGCCAGACGTCGACCCATGACGCACCATGGATCAAGGCATCGCGTAGTCCATCGAAGGTATAGGTCAGGGGTATGGCCAGGGCGATGGGGTGCAGCATCTCAGGCAAGACCGATACCGGGAAATACAATCCGGCGAGGATTGTTGCCACCCCTCCAAATAAAAATCCCAGGGGATTGCCCTTCTTCAACCAGAGCTGAGAGGCGGCGGTGATCAGGCCGAAGCCGACAAAAGCGAGCATGGAAACCAGGAGAACCACCGCCCCCGCAAGCCAATTGGCCTCGGGTAGTGCAATCCCCAATGCCCAGGCGACCAGGGCAAAGAGCCCCATCTCGAGCAGCGGCGTTCCAAGGCCGGGAACGGCGCCGATCAACAGGACGAGCGGCAGTGGCAGGTGGGTGCTTCCGCTCCACATCCAGGCCAGCTGCCCACCGTACTCAATGCGTCCCATCTGCTTTCCCAGCCCGAACATCAGATTCATGACCACCCCGTTGACCGCCATGCCAATGAGCACATAGGCCAGATACGAGGCGCCGATGTCGAGGGGGCGCTCGTCGCCGAGCAACGCGAAGAGCCGATCGATCCCGAAAAACATCAGGGCCGAGGCTGCCACCCAGATCAGCGATTGCACCATCCCCAGACGGTGGGTTTTCCAGCCTTGCCATTGAAAGCGCAGGGTTGCCCCTAAGAGCAGCCAAGCCGCCCTGTTCATGACAATCGCCCCTGATTCAGATGCAACACTCGGTCGCTACAGCGCTCAAGACAATTGCGTTGATGGCTGACCACCACCCCTCCCCGTTCATCTTGGTCAACCCAGTGGCGTAGGTGGGTGATCGCTGTCTCGATGTGCGCTTCATCGAGCGAGATAAAGGGTTCGTCGAGCAACAGCACCGGGCTTTGAGGCAATAACGCCAACAGCCAGTAGGCACCCTGACGCATGCCGCTGGAGCAGCCGTTGACCCGCCGGTCGAGGTAGTCGATGTTGAGCAAGCGGGCATGCTCTTTCAAACGCTGATGGCATTCGCTCTGCCCCAGACCGCGTAGGGCGCCCAGATAGGTCAGGTTTTCTCGGATGGTCAGCCGCTCTTCCAGTTGGAGGCGATCCGCATCCAGTAATGACACCGATTCGGGACGACGCAGGGTTCCGGCGTCGGGTTCGATGAGCCCAGCGATCAGTCGCAGCAGGGTCGACTTGCCGCCGCCGTTGGCGCCGTGGATTCCTACCACCTCGCCGGGACGCACATGCAGATCGATCCCTTGCAACACCGGCAGGGGGCGGTCGATGGGGGGGGCGTGGAACCAGGACTTCGGGGGGGCGAAGGGGCGGAAGGTTTTGACGATGTTGTGCAGCTCGATCATGTCGCTTGGTCCCAGCCATAACGCAGCCGATCCCAAAGCCGGTCGGCGATCCACAGATGATAGGCCACCTGGCGCCAGCGTCCGAACAGCCCGACATCCCAGGGGGCGCCGCGAAACGGCGCGGGCAGGGAGGGAAGGTCGAGAGGGGGGTGGTCGAGTCCCAGCCGCTTGAGTTCCCACGCGGCGGCCCGCAGTGCGTGCTGGATGCGCCAGCGCCCGGCCCGCTCGACAACGGCGTGCGGATCGACCGGGGATTGCCGTTGCAGCAGATGCAGATCGAGCAGCCACATCAAGCGGCGCTGCAATCCCACGTGTTTGCCGAAATGAAACGCCAGATAGCACCACAGATCGGTGGGATCCATGCGGCGCAGCGCCAGACCGTTCCAAAGCCAGGGGCGGCTTCGTCCCCACAGCTCGTCCCACGTCAGCCGCGCCCGGTAGCGGGAATCGAGGCCGTGGTGCAGTTCGATCAAGGCTTGCCCGGTCGGATCGACCAACGAAACGTCGTATTCGCCGTCGCTCACCCGGCTGTAGCCCCGGTCGAGCAACAGGGTCAGCCCCCGAGCAAAATCCCCCTCCCCCCCGACCCACAGATCGAGATCGCTCATCGGGCGCAGCGCCGGATCGTCGTAGAGGCGAAAGGCAACATCCCACCCCTTGAGGGGCAGAAAGTCGATGCCACCCTCCAACAGCAGGGCGCCAAGCTGCCACGCCGCCCCCTCCAAACGCATCGAGGCCAGATGGGCTTCAAACGCGGGGGAGCCGGTCAGGCGGGCCTGTTGCAGACTGAGCAAACCGTGGATGTGCAGCAGTTCGGCAGTGGGGTGAATGGTGGGCTCAACGGTGTCGCCGAGGAGCCAAGCCAGATAGGCCGCGGCATCGGGGAGGGGGGCGCCCCCGGGCACGGTCAATCCGGCAGCCGGTCGCTCAGCGCCCAGGCGCTGCCCGCCACCGCTACCGGTAGAACCAGCAAATTCACCAGGGGAATGGCGAGCAAAACCCCGCTGACCAAACCGCAGCCCAGCACCAGCAACGGCTGGGTCAGAGCGTATTCCCAACGCTCCTTGAAGGTGGGCAGCCGCCCCTCCAAGGCGGGGGTGGTCAGGGTGTGGCCCAAGAAAAAGGCCGACCACAGGGGGGCGAGGATCGGCGCGGCGAGCCAGCCCAGGCCGGGGATCAGCCCGATGAGCAGAATAACCAGCATTCCCACCAGGAAGAGCCCCAGTTCGCGCACGGCATCCAGGGCAATATCGAGGGCATTGAGATTCGAGGATTGGGGCTCGATGTTGTGCAGCTTCAACACCCGGTGGGCGATGGTTTCAAGAATCGTCCCCGCTACCGCCTGGGCGCCGAGCAGGGCGACGATGCCCGAGGCGACCAGCAGGGCGACCCCCCCCGCCAACCAGCGCAGGCCGTCCAGGGTGGCATCCCAGAACCCCTGGCCGGAGGCGTTGATCTCGGTCAGATAGCCCGACATCCAGGAGCCCCCCAGCGCCAGCATGAGCAGCAGCAACACCGCCGCCACCCCAGCAGGGACCATTGCCAGCCCCCAGGAATGGGTGCGCCGCAGCATTTGCAGCCCCATTGCAGGAACCGTCAATCCCCGCAGCAATCCGCTGAACATCCCTCATCTCCTTCGGCCACGATGCGGGCCAACTCAAGTTGATCCTGAAGAACCAGCAATCGGGTGCCAAATCCGGCGCTGTCGAGCCCCGGCAGCAGGCTCGAAAATCCGCCCCCCTCGATGTGCACCTCGATCCCGGCGCTCTGAAGCCGTCCGGCCAAAATATGGGCCTCGGCGGGGCTGGCCAGCCGCACCAGTTCGACCCAGTCGCTCACCGGGAGGCCCCGCGTAGCGCCGTGATGGCCTCGGCGTAGTTGGTGGCGCCGAAAACCGCCGATCCGGCGACGATGCAGTCGGCCCCTGCGTCGAGCACCGCCTGCACGTTGCTCGGTTTCACCCCACCGTCGACCTGCAACACGATGGGTTTGCCGGTCGCCTCAATCATCGCCCGCAGCCGCTCGATCTTGGGCAGGCAGTAGTCGATGAAGGACTGCCCGCCAAAGCCTGGGTTGACGCTCATGATGAGCACCAGATCAACCTTGGGCAGGATCCACTCCAGCACCGACAATGGGGTCGAGGGGTTGAGCGACACCCCCGCCTTGCAGCCGTGCTCATGAATCAAAGCCACCGTGCGGTCGAGATGGTCAACCGCCTCGGCGTGGACGGTGATGGTGTCGGCCCCCGCCTTGGCAAAGGCGGGGATCATGGCGTCGGGATCGCGCACCATCAGGTGGCAATCGAGGGGCAGATCGGTGCATGGGCGCAGCGCTTGCACCACCAACGGGCCGATGGTCAGGTTGGGGACGAAGTGGTGGTCCATGACGTCGACATGGACCCAATCGGCCCCGGCAGCGGCAATGGCGCCGACCTCCTCGCCCAGGCGGGCGAAGTCGGCGGAGAGAATGGAGGGGGCGATCAAGGTTGGAGACATAGATATTCAGCCGTGTTGGGTTTCAAGGAGTTCGAGCATGGTCTCTTGCCAGGCCCCGTCGTGGGCGACGAAGGCGGCCAGGTCAAGCCGCCCTTTTTCCGCTTGGGCCACCGCCAGGGCGATGGCGCGGTCGCCGGGCGCCTGAGAGGGTGGGGTGGCCGCGAAGGTGCCCAGGGGCTGGCGCCCCTCAAGGGGCTGGGGCGAGGCGGTTTCGATGTGGCCCGGCGCGCCATACAACCAGCCGGAGCAGGCGGGGCCGGTGTCGAGGTCGCAGCGCAGAATCGTTTGTACGGCGTGTCGGGTGATGGTCCAGGACATGGGAAGTCTCGTGTGGTTTTTATAGGGAAGCGCTGATTTATTCAGCGCTTCCGAGCAGCCCAGGGATGGGCTGCCAAAATCAGGAACGTAAGTGACTGATTTTGAAAGCGAAGCAAAAACCACGCTTTTTGCGAAGCGTGCCGATTCAAGGCAGGATGCCTTGAATCGGCGTTTCCATAGGGCGTATAAGACCTATGGAACCTATAAATTTAAGCTTTTTGATGAATTGCGGACCAAGCCGCTTCGATCGACTCGGGCACCCCTTGCAGGTGCAACACCACCGCCCCGGCGCAGTCGTCGAGCCCCCCGGCGGCAACCGGGGTCGCCTTCACCCCGAAGAGGGCGGCGAAGGCCTCGATTTCGGTCACCACCGTGGCGCTTCCCGCCATGATCGGCATGTAACCGACCGGGGTGCCCATGGTGCGGTCGACCTTGCCCTGACCCAGCAGACTGCAGGCGGCGGGGATCGAGGGGATCAGCTTTTCGAGCGAAATCGGAACAATCAGCTCGCCGCCACGTGCCATCAAAATCGCCAGCGCCGCCCCGATGGTCCCCCCAAAGGGGTGGGCCATCAGCACGGCGGTGTTGCCTTGGGGATCGAGGGCGTTGCCCCCCTTGATGTAGATATCGCCCGCCTCGAACCGCTCCAGCAACGGGCCGGGCCAACCCCTTGAAACCTCGCCGTTGTCGAACAGAAGCGGTCCAGGGCCGCGCCCTTGGGTGGGGCTTTCGCCCAGGGCGCCATCGCGAATCCAGCCGACCGTGAACGAGGCCAGACCCGGATCCTCTCCGGTCAGCGCCTCGGCCACATGCCGGGTGGTGCTCCCCCCCACCACCACCATCCGTCCGGCTTGTTTTCGCGCTTGAACCTGGGGCAGAGCGGCAACGGCGCGACCGATCAAACGGCGGGAAACCTCGCCGCTCAGTACCACCAGAGCGGTTTCGGACTGGACCACCGCCATGGTTACTGGGCGCCTCCGACCGACTCCATCATCTCGTCGCCACCGTCTTCGTTGTTGCTTTCACCTTCGACCGGCACGATGGCGCCCCCCTCCATGCCGGTTTCATCACTCTCCATCGCACCGTCAACGACGGGGGCGGCAACTGGGAGGGTCGGTTGACCCTCGACCGGGCGCACTTGAATGACCACCCGCTGATTAGCCTTACGCCCCTCGGGGGTGGCGTTGTCGGCCACCGGCCAGGTGCTGGAACGGCCCACCAAAACAAAGCGGTTGGGATCCATCCCCTGACCCCACACCAGGTAACGAATCACCGACGCAGCCCGTGCGGAAGAAAGGGCCCAGTTGTCGGGGATTTGATCCTTGATGGCGCTGCCGGGGGGGGTGGTGTCGGTGTGGCCGACCACCACGATCTCTTGCCCCTCGGGGGTTTGTTTCAAGGCGGCGGCGATCTCTTTAAGCCGTTTGATGCCGCTGGCGGAAAGGTCGGCGCTCCCCGCCAAGAACATGCCGTCGTCTTCCAAGATCGTCTGCACCTGAGAGACCGGTGCCTGTTGCTGGGCGGTTTCAAGATCCTGGACCCGCATCGCCAAAGCCTGGGCGTCGGACTCCACCCGGCTCTTCTCTTCTGCGATTCGGGTGGTCTCTTGCCGGGCCGCCTGGCGGTCGTCGACCAGCCGTTTACGTTCGGCTGCCCACTTGTTGGCCTCCTCGCGGTATTGGGCCAGGGCGGTGCGGTCGGCCTGCACCTGCTGCCACTCCGCCTCGTTGAGGGAGTGACCACAGCCGCTGAGCAGGGTGGTGGCAGATAGAGCCAATCCGGCAAGGACTACAACGCGCACGTTCATAGAAGACTCCTGATCCTAACAATGGGTCGAGGCCCAGAGGGCGAAGGTCGGTGAAATTGCAAAATCTGGTCGGCAAAGAATGAACGCCGGGGGAGGCGCAGACAAGGCAAGGCTTGGATTCTTAAGGTTTTTTCATCCGTAATTGTGTGATGTGGGTCCGCACTTGCGCCGCTTGTTCCCCCTGGCCGCTGCGCTCAAGGGCGGAGGCCAGGGTGTCGAGGTAGGCGGCCCGTTCGGGATCGATCATGGTCGCCCGCTCGGCCAGACGTAGCGCCCGTTCTCCCTGCTGCCCCGCCTTGAGCAAGGCAAAGGCAAGGTTGTTTAGTGCGGTGGCGTTGTCGGGGGCGAGCGAAACGGCGATTTCCCACCAACGCACCGAATCGCTCCAGCGGTCGTCGAGGATCGCCGCCTGCCCCAACAAGATTGCAGCGGGCAGATGCTCCGGCCAGCGCTTGAGTACCTCTTGCCACGCCTCCACGGCGTCGCGCCGGTCCTCCGCCCGGTAAAACAGCTTTCCCAGCAGGGTGCGGATGCGGGGGCCGTCGACCCCCTGTTTAAGCGCCTTGCGTAGACGGGCGATCCCCTGGGTTGGATGGTTCACCCCGACCTCCTCCCCCCAGACAATCAGGGCGTCCTCCAGGGTGGGGGCTTTTTCGAGCACGGCATCGAGCGCCTTGAGGGCGCGATCCCGATCCCCCATTTGCAGCAATGCCAGCACCCCCATCAGGTCGGTCTGGGGGGTGTGGACCTGCGCCTTGGCCAATTGCTGAAGCACCGTAGCCCCCTTGCCCTGGGCCAGCTGCATCTGCATTTGATCCCTGGTGTTGAGGCGGGTGCTCAAATGCAGCACCGACCTCACCCCATCCAGGCGCAGGTCGGCCAACCCCGAGACCTCGGGGGGGATACTCGGATCGTCGAGAAGCCCTTCATAAATCTGCTCGGCCCGATCCCACTGCCCTCGGGCTACCGCGATCTCCCCCTCCATGAAACGGCGCAGCGGGGGCGACTGGGTTTGGGCCAGCGCTTGGGCCTGCTTGAAACGGTTCATCGCCACCAACGCCCTAAAATGGATGGTGGTCTGGGTTTGTTCGGGCAGGCCGGGGGGGGCGTAGCGCTCCATCAGGGTCATCGCCCAGGAGGCGTGTTGCAGCATCAGGCACCAATCGACCACCTCGATGAAGGTCTGGGGGGTCCAGGTTTGAACCGCGTCAATCTGCCGAAAGAACTCCGCCTCGTCATGCTCCAGCAACGCCTGACGGAACTTGAGGTGGCGCACCTCGGGGTCGCCGGGGTAGCGGTCGTCGAGGATTTGCAAAAAGCGGCGCGCCTCGATGAGATTGCGCAGATCCATCGAGGCCGAAGCGGCATTGAGCAGGGCGACCTGCCCCCCCGGACCGACCGAGGATCCGGCGGTGACAAACGCATTGAGCGCCTCTTCGGTGTGCCCCTGCTGGCGCTGGGCCAGCCCGATCCCCAGGTAGGCCTCCCAATCGGTGGGGTCGATGTTCAGGCGGGAGTGGAAGACCTCCATGGCGTCGCCGGGCCGATTGGTGGCCAGATAGAGCTGTCCCAGGTCGACCCGGGGTTGCCGCGCCTTGGGGTTGTCGTCGATCGCCTGCAACAGCAGCCGCTCCGCCTCGCTCCAGTGGCTGTCTAAAAAGGCTTCACGGGCCAGCAGCACATCGGCCATCCAGCGCTGCCCTACCGTGAGGCTGCCCCGCATGATCCGGGCGGTTTGCTCCACCTGCACCGAGGGGATCCGCCCCGGTGCCAATTCGAGGTAACGATGCAGATTGTCGACGTCGGGGTGGCTGCGCAGCTCCTGATCGAGTCGCGCCACCGCCTCATCGACCTTTCGCTGGGCCAGAAGGGTATCGAGCAGTAGATTGAGCATGCGTTTATCGTCGGGGCGTTGTTCCAGCGCCTTGCGGATGGAGACCTCGGCCTCTTGCCACGAACCGGCCTGAGCCTGCATCCAGGCCGACGTTATCAGCCGTTCGTAACGCCGTTCGGGCGAGAACTGAAGCAGTGCCGCCGCGCCCCCCCCGGCCAGGAGCAGCAGCACCAGCAACAGTCCCCAATACCGATGACGTCGTTCTTCGGCCTCCATCACCCTATCGCCCAGTGAGGGTTCATCCTCGTGCATCCAGTCCATCCGCTCCGAGGCGCCGCCCCGTTCTTCGTAGGGGTGGGACTCCTGCTCCTGTGGCGGGGATTCGATGTGCTCCCCTGGCTGGTTCGTGCGTGGCATAACGACCCCTACTTCAGTCATGGTCCCGTGGTGGTGCTGTGGGGGCTGGGGGTGGCGACGGCGCGTTGGTTGCGCGGATCCCCCGGCCAAAAACAGGGGCGATCCTCGCCCGATTTTTCTCCTCATCAAAGAGAAGTTTGGACTTTAACCATCAATTCCCTGCTTGTCGGCGGGGTGCTGCTGCTGTCTCTGGCCACCCAGGCCCGCATCGACACCTTAAGCGCCCTGGGCTGGGCCACCGGCTGCATCGGCTGGCTGGCCTGGGGGATGGGGCCGACCCGCTTTGCCCCGGTCGCCTTTCCCCTGCTCTTCACCCTGCTGGCGATCCCCTGGCCCTGGGGGGTGGTGCAATCGCTGGCGCTGCCGCTGCAAGAATGGTCGGCCAGCGCCGCTCGCTGGGTGCTCGACACCTTGGGACTGCCGGTTTTGCAAGAGGGGATCATCCTCGACTCAGGACGATTCCGTCTGGTGGTCGAGGAGACCTGCTCGGGGCTACGTTCCCTGGCGGCGTTGTTGACGGTGGCGGTATGGCTGCTGGGCAGCGGCTGGGGCGACCGGTGGCACCGGCTGGGGGTGCTCCCCCTGTTGCTGGTGCTGATTCTCACCGGCAACACCCTGCGTTTGATCGGGGCGGTGGTACTGGGCCACTTCGGCCACCCTGAGGCGGCGATGGTCTGGGTCGAGCAGATCGGCGCCCCCCTGTTGATCGTGCTGGAAGTGGCTGTTTTGCTGCTTTGGCTGGGCCTGCCCGCCGGACGCTGGCGCCGATTCCGGCTCCATCCCACCACCCCTCGCGTCATCCCCCCACTGACCACCCGTTCCCCCCTCTTGCCGCTGATCGCCCTGGCGCTGCTCCTGCTCGATGCCGCCCTCGTACCTGGTCCGCACCAACCCAGGGGGGTGGTGCCCGTTTGGCCCAATCCGACCGGGTGGGTGAGCGTCGATGGGCCACTGCTGGCCAATGCGGTGGGGGAGATGACGCGCACCCTGGGGCAGGGGGCCGAGATTCAAGCGGGCCGCGCCTGGTCGCCCCCCCCCAACCCCGGCTTGGTCGACACCCTGCTGATGGTCCATTGGGGGGGGCAGGGGCGGGATGTGGACGATCCCCGTTATTGCTACCGCTCCCAGGGCTGGCGAATGCTGAAGCAAACCCCCCGCCTGTTGGCAGCAGACGCAGTGCGCCAACCGGCCCAGGTGATGGAGATCGTCGAGGAGGAACAGCGTTCTCGACTCAATCGCCTGGATTGGTATGCCTACCGTATCGGCGACCACTGGGCGACCGACTACTGGCCGATGCGCTGGGCGCAAATCTTGGGGGGGCTTGCGAGGCAGGGGGGAACGGTGGTCCTGGTTCACCTCTCGACCCCCCTGCCCTACCAGGATCGCTCAGCGGCGGCGCTGGACCAGGGGCGGGAGCGGCTTAAGGCGATGCTCACAACCCTTCCCGATCTGCATGGGGTACTGGGGGCGCCGCACGAAGAATCACCGCAGGGGCCGGGCGAGCGCGCCACCACAGCGTCAAGGCCATGAAGAGCCCGGCGGACAACAGCAAAATCCAGGTGTCGTTTTCGGGGATGCCAGGCAACGAGGCAACGTTGGTCGGCCCCAGATCGATGGCGACCACCACGTCGTTGTATCCCGGTCGCCGCCGCCCCAGAGATCCTCAAAACCCAACGCCACCAACCCCTCGATGGGGAGCAGACTCGACACGGTGTGGATCACCCCGCCGTCGGGGTTGTAGGGGGTGTTGGTGTAGTAGGTGGGGGCGCTGGCGTTGCTGAAGCCGTCGGCGGTCAGAAAAAAGCCGATGGCGCTGCCCGCCGCAAAGCTACCCAAGGTGACGGTATCGCCGGTGTTGAGGCTTCCCCCCGATCCCGCCATCGAGGCGTTGTTCCAAATAACGTTGCGATTGGTGGGCAGGGTGGGATCGAGCGAGGCGTCGTACCAGCCGAAGGTGCTGCGATAACCGGCCCCCTCACTGACGAAAATCACCGAAACCACGGTGTCGTAGGTCAGGGTGATGTTGGCTGCGTCGAATCCGAAGGCCAGCGGATCGGCCACGGCGATCCCCTCTTCGACCAGGGGTACCAGATCGGGGGTAATCACCGCCACCGCATGGCTCGGCGCCGCCACCGCCAAGGCGCCGACCAGCCCCAAACCAGCGGCTCGAAGTGCAGAAAATCGTCTCATCACAGCCCCCTTCCCGCGTCATTTTCAACGCCAAAACGTCTCAAAACGTCTGCACAATTCGACGTCCGATCCTGCCAATGGTTCGGACGGGCATCCCTAAGGAAGCGCTGATTTATTCAGTGCTTCCGAGCAACCCAGGGATGGGCTGCCAAAATCAGGAACGTAAATGACTGCTTTTAAAAGCGAAGCAAAAACCACTCGCTTCAGAACACCTACTTTTGGTTCTGGCGGAGCGTGCTGATTCAAGGCAGGCGGCCTTGAATCAGCGTTTCTCCAAATACCGCCAAGAAGGCGGTATTTAGGGATGCCCTGAAATGCGCCGCCGCGGGCGATGATACCCCCTTGGGATCAACCGGGCGCCTTTTCCCTGCTCAACCGCTCCAACCACCCCGGGAGATCGCGAATACTCGACAACACCGCGCTGGGAACAATGGGGGAGCGGGCCAACACCTCGGGGCGGAATTTGCCTGTCTGCACCAACGCCCCCCTGAGCCCCGCCCCCTGCGCCCCCCCCACATCGGCCTCAAGATCGTCCCCCACCATCAAGGCCCGTTCGGGGGTGGTGTTCAGGGCGGCCAGAACCTCGGTAAAAAAGGGGGTGGCCGGTTTGCCCAACACCACCGCCTGCCGCCCGGTGGCGTATTCGATGGCGGCAACAAACGCCCCCAGGTCGATGTGCAACCCCTGCTCTGTGAGCCAATAGCGGTTTTTGTGCAAGGCAATCAACTGCGCCCCCCCCATCACCTGGGTGAAGATCTGTTGCAGGGTCGCCCCTGAGTAGCCCTGCCCCCCCACATCGCCCATCACCACCACCTCGGGATCGGCGTCGTCACGGGTGACCGTTTGGAAATCCTCGGCCAAATGGGGATGAATGAAGAGGGCCGCCTTACGGGCACCGATGTTGGCTACCGCCAGGGCGGCGGGGGTGAAGAGATGGCTGCGGGGAAGGGAAAAACCCAGGGCGCCAAGTTTGGCATGAACCTGAGCCCGACTGCGGGTCGAGGTGTTGGTCACTCCGGCCAGCCGGTAGCCCCGCTCTTGCAGGGTTTGCACGGCTTGGACAGCGCCGGGGATGGGGGTGTCGCCGACATAAAGCACCCCATCGAGATCGAGCAATACGGTGTCGAGGCTCATGGGCCACCTCGCACGAGGGTGGGGGTGAGAGAAACGAGGGATCCGTCCAAGGGTTTTACAGTGGTCTTAAAGTGAGGGAAAACTCGGGATCGGGTTGGTTGCCCCAACCTTGGGCTAGGTGCGTCTACCCAGCTTCGCTTCGGCGCCAACACCTCTTTGTAGGAGCGGTCCCCGACCGCGAGTGAGGGGACAACACCGCCCCCAAACCGGGGTGACGCCGAAGCCAAGGCCGCCTCAACCTGGAGCCAAACCCACCACCCCAGCTTCGCTTCGGCGACAGAGGTCGCCTCCCACAGGCCATGGCGGCGCCAACACCCCTTTGTAGGAGCGGTCCCCGACCGCGAATGAGGGGGCAACACCGCCCCCAACCGGGGGGACGCCGAAACCAAGGCCGCCTCAACCTGGAGCCAAACCCACCGCCCCGGCTTCGCTTCGGCGACAGAGGTCGCCTCCCACAAGCCCCATGGCGGCGCCAACACCCCTTTGTAGGAGCGGTCCCCGACCGCGAAGAGGGGGCAACACCGCCCCCAAACCGGGGGGACGCCGAAACCAAGGCCGCCTCAACCTGGAGCCAAACCCACCACCCCAGCTTCGCTTCGGCGACAGAGGTCGCCTCCCACAAGCCCCATGGCGGCGCCAACACCCCTTTGTAGGAGCGGTCCCCGACCGCGAATGAGGGGGCAACACCGCCCCAACCCAACACGACCCCTATGAAACAGGCACCTCCAGCCACGCCTTGGCCTCGGCGTGACCTGGGACCAACGCCTGCAATTGCCGCCAATAGGGGCGAGCCTCGTTGAGCTGACCCGATTCCGACAATCCCCGCGCCAGCCAATACAGGGCATCCAGATCGGTGGGGTACATGGCGTGGACCTGCCGGGCCGTCTCGGCGATCTGACTCCAATCGGCCAGGTAGGTGGTCAGCACCACCAGACGCACTGCGGCAGTCTGATTGCCGGGGGCGATTTTCAGGGCGTTGCGGCACTCCTGGGCCGCCTCGCGCCAGCGGTATTGGGCCATCAACGGCAGGCTCGCCCCCAGGTGCGCCTCGACCGAGCGGGGGTTGAGGGTGGCGGCCCGTTGGTAGGCCTCCAACGCATCGCCGTAGCGCTCGGCCAGGTAGAGCAGCCAACCGCTGCGCAGCGCCAAAAACTCGGCGACCCCGGTGCCGTTGGGAATGATGTCGCTGAGCGCTGCCAGTGCTTCGGGGTATTTGCCCTGCACCTCAAGCTGATACGAGGTCGCGAGTTTGTCTTCGACCGTGGTGCTGGGCTGCGCCTGGGCAACACCGGCGAGGCTCAATCCGGCGATCAACATCAAGGCCAGTAGACCGCCATGAATGGGATTCCTCATCGTTTTGTTCTCCTTACCACGCATAAAAGAGGGAGGCGCTGCCCCCCACACTGTTGTAGACCCCCCCGGTGGTGGGGCTGAGTTGTTCCCAAAAGGCGCCGATTTTCCAGGAGCTCCAGCGGTCGAAATGGCCCCGCCATTGCAGGCCACCCCCCTTTTGCTGCCGGTCGGCCAAGTTGACGATCCAGCCTTGGTCGGCGTCGACCGCGAACTGCTGAGTCCCCCCCCGACCCCAGGCCGATAGGGTCCCCGAGTCGGTGGTCCAACCGACCTCCCCCATGTAGGCCAGGGTGGGTGAGGCGGCGCCGGGAGCGATGCTGCGCAACCCCAAAGCAAGATAGGTTCCGTGGTCGAAATAGAGCCGACCCCCCAGGTCGCCCTGGGTGACGTCGATCCCCAGATCGCCGTAGTGGGAGCGGACGGCTCCGATCCCCACCGCCCCTCTCCCCCCCCGGTCGCTGAACGACAACCGCAGGGCGGCGACCGAGAGGTTGCCGCTTTGTCCGGTGGCGTCGTTGTTGTCGATCTTGAACAGATCGCCGTCCAAAGCCCACACCCCGGCGGGGCTATCGCTGAAGAAATTCACCCCAGCCCCAAGCGAAAACCCGTGTTGAAGAATACCGCTGCCATCCTTGAAACCGACCGACTCCAGAATGGCTGAACCGCGCAGGCGCCACCGCTCCAGATAGGTGGTAGCGAGGCTCGCCTTGGCACCGATCCCCCCTTGCCGGGTGTTGGATCCTGTATACAGCAGCGCGTATCCGTCGAGATTAACGGTGGGGGTCCAAACCATCCCCGCATGGGCTACCGGCGCCGCCGCCGGGGCGCCCAGGCAGAGCGCCGCCAAGACGAAGATCCGAGTTTTACTGGGGCTCATCCGCTCCTCCTGGAATGCCGACATCGGCAATTTGTTGCCGCCCGGTTTGCTGGGCGGTGATGGCGCGGCCGCGAAAGGTGCCGCTCAGGGTGTCGGGGCCGAGCTGACCCCGCACAAAGGTGGCGCTCGCCTCTTGAACCAGGTCGGGCAAACCGGCCTGTTTCAGACGCAGCACCGCGGTTTGCCGCCACCCCTCCCGGGTCGCCTCACGGCTTAACGAAACCCCGACCGGCTCGGGCCAGCCCAAATCGAAGAGGATCTCCCGCCCCCGCCGCAGGGTGGGCAAAAAGAGCCACGAGGGGTCCGGGGCGTCCACCCAGGTCATCCCCGTCTCGTCGGCGTGGGGGGTGATCCCCGTGGCCTGCATCAGGATCGCCAGCACCGGGGTGTCGACCCCGACCGGATCAAACAGGGTGGTCACCCCGTGCGCCAGGTTGATCCCCACCGAACCGCCGCCACCGCTGCTGAGTCGCAGCTCCCCGAGCAAGGTTGCGCTCAGGGTGAGCACCTCCTCACCACCTCCCCCTTGATTGTCTTCCCAGGCAAAACGCCACTGGGTGCCGACCGGGGGATGGAGGAGCGGCGCCAAGGCGGGGGAGGGCTCCACCGGGGTGACGCTCCCCCCTTGAACCGGAATGGTATGCAGCCGGTAGTGGCCGGTTTCATCGATCAGGGCGGTGAGGTGGAAAGGGAGGGTCGCATCCCCCACGGTCGGGGTCTGCTGAACCTGCATGTGCAGGTGGGGCTGGGGGGCGCGGCCCGAGGCGCCGCAGCGGGCCAGGGTTTGCCCCAGCTCGACCCGATCACCCACCTTAACCTTGATCGAATAGGGCATCAGATGGGCCAGCACCACATAGCGGTAGGGGGAGACCTGCAACACCACCACGTTGCCCCAGGCGTCGCGCGCCCCCAGATCGCCCGGTTGGGTGTCGGGCAGGTGGTCGCGAATCTGGGTGACCGTCCCCGCCGCAGGGGCGACCACCGGCAGCCCGAAGCAGTGGTAATCCTCGACCTTGCTCCCCTCCCCCTCGAACGACCTACCGTCGTCCCCCAACACAATAAAGTCGAGCGCATGGCGCCAGGGGCCGCGATGGGTGTGGGGGCCGTCGAACCCCTGGTAGATGCTCCATTGCCCCAAGAAGGGGGGGCGCAATGGCAGGCTTTCGATGGCACCCAGCCGCGCCTGGGCCAAACTCGCCCGGCGGCGGCTGACCTCGGGCAGATCGGGGCGGTGCAGAATCAGGTAAGGGGCCACCGGATGGGGGCGCTGGGCCAGGGTCAGCAGCAGGGTCAAGGTAACCAGATTGAAAGGCAGGGCCAGGATCGGCAGACCCGAAATGGCCAGAATCGAGGTTAGGCTCGCCGCCACCAGCGAGGTCACCATGGCGGCGGCGACCGCCAGAATCCAGGCGCGCAGCCCCGGAACCACGAAGACCCCCCCCACCGCCATGGCGGTGAACATATCGTTGAAGCCGACCCAGGAGCCGGGCATCGAGGGCAGAAAACCGGTCATGACCACCTGAAACAGGCCGCCTGCCGCAAAACCGCTGACCGCCAGCAGCGCCAGCCAACGCGAGGCGATGAGCAAGCCGATGAAGATCAGCATCCCCGCCACCGGATGGGGGGCAAAAAGGGCCGCCCCTAAGTGGGTGAAGAAGCTGTCGATCAGCGGTGGAAAGAGGGGATCGCGGTGGACCAGCAGCGCCGGGTAAAAGCCGATGTTGCCGAACCCCTGGATGGCGAAATAGAGGGGCAGCGTGGTGAACACGAAGGGGAGCGACAGCACCGGCAATCCCAGCAGCCGCCCCAGCACCACATGCAAGGTTTCGGTCAGCAGCACCGCCATGATGCTCCCCGCCGCCAGCAGCGGCAGCAGGTGCAGATCCAGCCGATAGAAGGCGCCCAGCGAAAGACCGACAAGCAGGGCGTTGAAGGCAATCCAGCCCCGCTCTTGAGGGCTTGTTCCCAAGCCGAGCAGCCGCGCCACCATCAGCCCCATCGCCCCCCCGAGGAGTCCGGCCAGCGCCGTGTTGGGGAAGACAAAGGTGGCGGCGGCGAACAGCCACCCCGCCTTGGGAAAGGGAAGAAACCCGATGGCGGCGTAGGCCCGGGCCAGCTCGTCGAGGGGGGCGAGCCAGTGTTTTTTAGGTAGGTCGTCGTGGGTCATGGGGTCGCCTCCCTGCAAGACGGAAGTGGTCGATGGGGACTATGGAAGCAGAACTCTGTCCGAGAATCGGTGGACCCAGCACCCGGCCCGGCGAGGGGGTGCCGGGGTGTGCCGCCTGCCCCCCCCAGCCGCACCCTTGGGGGTCTTCCTCCTCACCGCCCCATCCCCTCGGGAAACTTCGCCCCCAGATGCTCCGGCACCGCCTCGCAGCCGATCACGTCTTGCAGCTTTTCGGCCCGGCGCACCACCGAGACCTTTTGCTCGGGGTGGACCATCACGACGGCGGGGCGGTACTGGATGAACTGCATCCACTGGGTGTTGTTGTAGGCCCCCACCGGGGTGACCACCAAAGGCTCGCCCACCGGCAGCGGCGGCAGCACCACCGTTTGGCGCACCACGTCGATGTTCATGCACAGCGGGCCGAAGACGGCGCACTCCTCGGGCTGACCGGTCAAGGTACGGGTCGGATGCAGGGCGTGGTTGTACCAAAAGGCGGTGAACAGCACCCCCACCCCGGCGTCGACCACCACGGCCCGCCGTCCGTTGGGCAGCCGCTTATTGGCCACCACCGAGGTCACCAGTATCTCGGTGTCATCGATCAGGGCCCGCCCGGTTTCCAGCACCAAGGTCGGCAGCGCCTTGCGGCCCCGGGTCGCCGCCATCAGGGCACCGCAAACGGTTTCGGCGTATTGCTCGTAGCTGGGCACCACCTGTTCGGGGGGCAGGTAGGTCCCCTGTAGGGCGTTCTTCGAGGCGAAGCCGCCGCCGATGTCGAGGGTCTCGATGGTGTCGCCGGTAATCGCCTCGGCCTCGTTCATGAAGGCGACCAGCGACTTGATCTCCTCGGCGTAGGCCTCCTTGTCGAGGATGAAGGTGCCGACGTGGCTGTGCAGCCCGGTCAAGTGGAGTTTGTCGCAGGAGGCGATGCGCCGCGCCGCGTCGAAGGCCTGCCCCGCCTCGATGGAGAACCCGAACCGCCCCCAAACCGGGGCGTGGTGGGTATCCATGTTCAGGCGGATGGTGAGGTTGACCTCGGTATCGAGCTCCTGGGCCAGCTCCTCGATGAGGAAGAGTTCGTCGAAGTGATCGACATGCAGGTGGGCCCCCTCCTTGATCGCCCGCTCCAGGATCGCCCGGTTTTTGCCGGGGCCGTTGAAGAGGATCTTGTCGCCCGGCACCCCCAGATCGCGCGCCTTTTCGTATTCGAAGTCGCTGACCACCTCGGCCCAGGATCCCTCCTGGTGCATGATCCCGCACACCGCCCCCAGATAGTTGGTTTTGTAGGACCAGCCGATGCGCACCTTGGGGTAACGACGGGTGAAGGCGTCGCGCAGACGGCGCACATTGCTGCGCACCTTCTGCTCGCTGATGACAAAGAGCGGCGAGCCGTGCTGGGCGATCAGGTCGCGAATTCGCACCCCGTCGACCGCCTCGATGGGGGGGACAAACCCGGAGCGGCCGAACTTGTTGAGCATGCCGCCGACGTGGCGGACCAGGGTCGGTTTTTCGTAGGGACGACGGGTGGTGGTGGTGGCGTTCATGGGGCGCCTCCTTGGGTGTCATGGTTCAGGTGGCCGGTCACCGCCACCGCTTCGAAGTCGGCCAAATCGACGATCATGTCCTGGCTGAAACGGACGAACATGGTCCCGGCTTTGTAGGGGGTCAAATCGGGCAGCGGCAGGTCGAGCGCCAGCCGCGCCAGCAGGGCGGGCAGGTTGCGCCCCACCCCGACCGAGAGGTAGATCCAGGCGGGGAAGCGGGGGTTGATCTCCAGCAGAAGCAGCGATCCGTCGGGACGGCGCTTGACCTCGACCTCCAGTCCGCCGCGCCAGTTGAGCCCGGCGACCAGTTTTTCGGCGGCGACCAAAAAGGCGGGGTCGAGGATCGACACCCCGGCCCACCCCTTGCCTTTCTCGGTGAGGAAGGTCTTTTTCATCATCACCGGCCCGAGCAAGCGCCCCTCACCATCCCCCACGGCGGATAGGTTGTACTCCTCCCCCGCCACGTACTCCTGCACCAGCAGCGGCAGCCCCCACTGGGCGGCAATGGCGTGAAAGGCGGCGATCCCCGCCTCGACGGTGTGCACCACCTTGGCATCGTAGAAGATGCCCTTCACCACCAGGGGGTAGCGCCATCCCTCTTTGACGGCACTCGCAAAAAAGCCGGGATCGCCGATCGGCTCGGTGCGCGGCGCCGGAATCCCCGCCTTGGCGGCCAGTTCGGGCAGCCGATCCTTGCCCCGCAAGCGCAGGGTCTCCTCGGTCGGAACCAGCATTTTGATCCCCAACTCGGCGAGCTGCGCTTCGAGGTGGACAAAGCTGAGCAGCTCGGCGTCGAGGGTGGGGATAAGCAAATCGATGGGGTTTTCGGCATGGATCGCCGCCAGCCGCCCCAGCAGCTCCTCTTCGCCGCTGGAGGGGAAGGGGATCAAATAAACCCGGTCGCACAGATCGTTCATGTAGATGCCGGGATCCAGCGCATCGTAGGCGAGCCCGATGATGGTCAGGTCGAACTCGGGGTCGGCCAGCAGCGCACGGATCACCGCGACGCCGGGGGCCGGATTGTCGGTGGCGTTCAGACCGGTGACCGCCACGGTTAGGGGGTGTCGGGGCATGGGTCGTCCTTTCAAAACAAGATCAAGAGCAACGGCGGCTGTGCGTGAGCCCGCTTTTCGCCCTGCTTTTTGGTGTTCACCGGGGCAACGCCTCGCGCACCAGCGCGGCGTAATCGAGGATGTCCCGCTCGGCGGTACGGCGGTCGACCTCGAACCCTTCGGTCAACACCGCCACCGAGCCCTCCAGAGTCGGCTCGGGCTCCCCCTGCCAATGGCGCAGCAGCGCCAGCCCCGGGCCGTTGGCGGTCAGCGAGACCCCGGTGACCGGATCGAAGACAAAGCCGCTGGGATTCAGGGCCAGGCGGCCGAGCACCTCAAGTTCGGGCAGGTCGAGCCCTTTGCTCGGCTGCCAGGGCAGATGAGTCTCCTCGTCCTCGACCACCGCCCGGCGCAGGTTCTCTTTGAGTTCACCCAGATAGGTTTTGGGCTGCACCCCGGCGGGCAGGTCGCTGCGTTTGGCCAAATCGGTGAGGAAGCGCTCCAGCAGCGCCTGTATCGCCTGCCAAGCGGCGGCGACCTCCCCCTCGACCCCCTGGTGGTTGAGGAGCAGGTTGCCCAGGTCGGGGGCGTCGCGCAGGGCTGCGGCCAGACGGTCGAGGGCGAACTCGGGGGGCTGGTCGGCCAAGGGGGAAAGGATCGCTTCAAGTCGGGCGGCAGCCCCTTCGAGGTAGGCGATGAGGATCTCCCCCTTGCTGCGGAAGTGGCGGAACAGTCCCCCCTCCGACAACTCGGTGGCAGTGGCGATGGCCTGAGTGGTCAGCGCCGCGAGTGGATGCTCGCCTACCAAGGCGGCGACCGCTGAGACGATGGCGGTTTGTCGGGGACTCAAGGTGCTCATGGTGGTTTCCTTCCAGATTGAGGTACGGCTCTGAACCAAAGTTGGGGCATGATGAAATCAAAATTTTCGAGGTCAAGAGGCCATGTGCGAGCGGTCACTTGCATATCTACTTGCATCATCACTTCTTAGGCTTGAATCGACCGCCAAAACAGGCCGGGGCGGTCCAATAAACCCTTGAAAAACCGGACTGTTGCTTTTGACCGGGCAAGCCCCAGTCAGTATTGTTGCGCCCCTTTGATTTTTCAGCGCTTTTTCGCTGCATGCAGCCCTTCGAGTCGCCCCATTCCATGAGCTTGGTTCACTTCTTCCCGGAACGTCCCGACGGCAGCCCTTTAAAGATTCGTCGCGGCCTTTCGGCCCTGCACCCCGAGGACCGGGGGGGGATCGTCACCATCGGCAACTTCGACGGGGTCCATCGGGGGCATCAGGCGATCCTGAGCGATGCGGTCGCCGAGGCCCGCGCCGCCGGGGTTCCCGCCGTGGCGGTCACCTTCGAACCCCATCCCCGCGAGGTGGTGCGCGGGATCAAAGTCCCCCGCCTGACCCCCTTCCCGGTCAAGGCGTGGCTGCTCGCCCGCAGCGGCATCGACGCGCTGGTGGTGCTGCGTTTCACCCAGGCGCTTGCCGCCACCGATCCCGCCACCTTCATGAAGGCGACCCTGGCCGACGGCTTGAATGCCCAGGGGGTGCGGGTTGGGTATGACTTCGCCTTCGGCAAGGGTCGGGCCGGGGGATTTCAGACGCTGAAAGAGGCGGGGGAGCAACTCGGCTTTTGGGCGCGGCAGCACGAACCGTTCCAACTCGCGGGGCAGACGGTCTCCTCCACCGCAGTGCGGTTGGCGCTGGAGCAGGCCGATCTGCACCAGGTCTTCACCCTGTTGGGACGCCCCCACTGGACCCTGGCCCGTGTGGTACCGGGGGCGGGACGGGGTCGGACGATTGGGATTCCGACCGCCAACCTCTCGGCCCACGACAACGCCATCCTCCCCCCCGACGGGGTCTACGCGGTGCGGGTGCTGACCCCCGACGGCATGCGTGACGGTGTGGCGAACATCGGCACCAACCCGACGTTTGGGGGCGAGGCGCGCCATGCCGAGGTGCATCTGCTCGAAGAGCCGAGTGTGCCCCTGCGCGGCCATCGTTTGATCGTCGCCTGGATCGAGCGGCTGCGCGGCGAGGTGAAATTCGGCGGCGTGGAGGAACTGGTGACCCAGATACGCAGCGACATCGAACAAGGGAGGGCCATTCTGGCCGGGCATCCTGCTGCCCAGCCGGAGTACTCCATTCCCTGAGGGGGTGATGGTGGATGCGCTGCGCTTATCCACCCTACCCCAGCTCCGACGTAGGGTGGATAAGCGCAGCGCATCCACCACAGACATCGAATTTACTAATAAACCGGCTATAGCCGGCCTCCGCAGCGAGGTTTTTATGACCACCCCAACCACCCTTAAAGAGAGCGTCAGCCTCCCCAAAACCGACTTCCCGATGCGGGGCAATCTGCCCAAGCGGGAGCCGGAGCGGCTGGCTCAGTGGGAATCCCAGAACCTTTACAGCCGTCTTCTGGCCGAGCGCGCCGACGCCGAGCTTTTCGTCCTCCACGACGGCCCCCCCTACGCCAACGGCAACATCCACATCGGCCATGCGGTGAACAAGGTGCTCAAGGATTTCATCGTCCGCACCAAGTCGATGCGCGGCATGCGGGCCCCCTATGTGCCGGGCTGGGACTGCCACGGCCTACCCATCGAGCTCAAGGTCGAGGAGCAATTCATCAAGAAGGGGCGCAAGAAAGAGGATGTGCCCCCCGCCGAATTCCGCACCGCCTGCCGGCAGTACGCCAAGGGGTGGGTCGACAGTCAGCGGGAGGAATTCAAGCGGCTGGGGATTTTGGGCGACTGGGACAACCCCTACCTGACCATGAACTTCGGTTACGAGGCGGCGATTGTTCGCGAGCTGGGCAAACTGATGGAATCGGGCCATCTGGTGCGCGGCGCCAAGCCGATCCACTGGTGTCCCTCGTGTGTCACCGCCCTGGCCGAGGCCGAGATCGAGTACCACGACCACACCTCCCCCGCCATCTTCGTCGCCTTCCCCTTCGCCGACGGCGAGGCGGGTCGCCATCGCCTGCCTGAAGAGGCGGCGCTGGTCATCTGGACCACCACCCCCTGGACCCTGCCGGCCAACCAGGCGGTGGCGCTGCATCCCGATTTTGACTACGTGGCGCTCGATACCGACAAGGGGCAGTTCGTGGTCGCCGAGGCGCTGCAAGCGCAGTTCCTTGAGGCGACCGGTTTGAGCGCCCACTTCGTCGGCGAGCCGATCAAGGGGCGCGATCTTGAAGGGGCCAAGTTGCAGCACCCCTTCCTGGAGCGCTGGGTGCCGGTGATTTTGGGCGACCACGTCACCCTCGAAGCCGGAACCGGCGCAGTTCACACCGCCCCCGGCCACGGCCAGGAGGATTTCGAGGCGGGGCAGCGTTACAACCTGCCGGTGGAAAACCCGGTGGACGACCACGGTCGCTTCGTCGAGGGGATCCCCCATGTGGCGGGGATGACCACCAAAGCTGCCAACAAGGTGATCCTCGAAGTATTGGAGGGGCGCGGGCGGCTGCTGGCCCACTCCCCCCTCAACCACAGCTACCCCCACTGCTGGCGTTGCAAAGGGCCGATCCTCTTCCGGGCCACCGAGCAGTGGTTCATCCAGATGGAGCACGACGAGCTGCGCGCTCGTGCCCTGGCCGAGATCGACCTGACCCAGTGGATTCCCTCGTGGGGACGCGAGCGGATCCACAACATGGTGTCGGGACGTCCCGATTGGTGCATCTCGCGCCAGCGGGCTTGGGGCGCCCCGATCACGGTCGTGGAGTGCGGCGACTGCCGCGCCCCGCTGCTCGACCGGCGCATCGCCGAACGGGTGGCCGAGTTCGTCGAGCAGGAGGGGGTCGACGCCTGGTTCGAGCGGCCGGTGAGCGACTTCTTGCCTGAAGGGGAAACCTGCCCCCACTGCGGCTCGACCGAATTCACCAAGGAAACCGACATCCTCGACGTCTGGTTCGATTCGGGGGTTAGTCAAGCGGCGGTCCTGAAAACCCGGGACGATCTGGCCTGGCCCGCCGATCTGTATTTAGAGGGCTCCGACCAGCATCGCGGCTGGTTTCAATCGAGCCTGCTCGCCTCGGTGGCCGCCAATGGCCAAGCCCCCTACAAGGCGGTTCTGACCCACGGCTTCGTCCTCGATGCCCAGGGGCGCAAGATGAGCAAAAGCCTGGGCAACACCGTGGCGCCGCAGGAGGTGATCGGCAAATTCGGCGCCGACGTGCTGCGACTTTGGGTTGCCAGCGAGGACACCCGCTCCGACGTGCGCATCGGGGGCGAGATCCTCGACCGCCAGGCCGACACCTACCGCCGCCTGCGCAACACCCTGCGTTATTTGCTGGGGAGTCTGGACGGCTTCGACCCGGCCACCGACACCATCGCCTGGGACGATCTGCTACCGCTGGAGCGCTTCATGCTCGACCGGGCGCGGCGGACCGGGGCCAAAGTGCTGGCCGCCTATGAGGGGTATGACTTTCAGGCGGCGGCCCGCGAACTGCACCGCTTCTGCAACGAAGATCTCTCGGCCTTCTATCTCGACGTCTTGAAGGACCGCCTCTACATCGAGGCGCGGGACGGGGCCTTGCGCAAAAGCGCCCAGACGGCGCTTTACCTGATCGGCGACCGCTTGATCCGCTGGCTGGCCCCCTTGACCCCCTTCACCGCCGACGAGGCCTGGGAGTGCCTGCCGGGCAAGCGGGAGTCGAGTGTGCAGTTGGCGACCTTCGCCGCCGCCGATTGGGTGGCGAGTGAGGGTGAGGTGGCCCGTTACACCCGTTTGATGGGGCTGCGCGAGGGGGTGTTGCCGCTGCTCGAAATCCTGCGCCGGGACGGAAAAATCGGCGCCTCGCTTGAGGCCGAAGTAAGGTTTAGAACCGAGGACGTACTAGATTTGACAGGCTTAGAGGAAGAGGTCGCAGATATTCTAATCGTCTCAAAAGTCACCTTTTCGAATGATCTTCCAAACCGAGAAGATCAAGGATTTCCAGGCCAATGGACGCACATCAGAGCGCAAATTGATTCATCAGGAACAGCGACATCAAACATCAAAAGCTCGCCACGTATTTGGGTGGGCCGCCTGGCGGGCGAGAAATGCGACCGCTGCTGGCACATCGTCCCCGAGCGTCATGAAGTGCTCGACGGCCAGGTTTGCGGCCGCTGCCGCGACGTAATCGTGGGGGCGCAGTGATCGGGCGTCGCGCCGCGATTTTGCTGGGGGTGGCCACTGCGGTGGCCACCCTCGATCAGCTGACCAAGGGGTGGATCGTCGCCTCGGTCGCCCGCTGGGAGTCGATCCCGGTCATCCCCGGATTCTTCGACATCGTCCACACCCACAACCGTGGGGTCGCCTTCGGCATGTTCAATAACCTGCCCGAGTCGATGCGTATCCTTTTTTTGGTCGCTTTGGCCGTGGCCATCGTGATTGGCCTCATTTGGTGGGCGCACAACAACCTGCCCCGTTTCGGCGACCGGATCGCGGTGGCCTGCATCGTGGGGGGCGCCATTGGCAATCTGGTGGATCGGATCCGCATTGGTGAGGTGGTCGACTTTCTCGACGTCTACCTCGGCAGCCACCACTGGCCCGCCTTCAACGTGGCAGATTCTTTCATCACCTGCGGG
>Ga0210027_1000864_pt1 | contig 29496 bp, 27 predicted proteins | sample CryGeymeta201510_FD_183978 | JGI IMG/M metagenome (GOLD analysis project Ga0210027, IMG submission 183978) | Groundwater microbial communities from Crystal Geyser aquifers in Utah, USA - Crystal Geyser metaG 2015-10 (SPAdes) (version 2) | ecosystem: Environmental > Aquatic > Deep subsurface >...
TGAAAAAGTTGCTTACACAGTGACTGATTCTGCAACGCTCGAATTTATTGACCTCGATAAAAAAGAAATTATTAGCGAGACCAAAATTGCAGGTTTTGAAAATCAAGCATTCATTTCCTCCTCTAAAACTCTAAACAATAATTATGTTGCACTTGGAAGCAATCAAGGTAAAGCAATCCTTCTAAAGGTTAACTACAGTGTTACATTTAGTGATGAAACCGAAAGAATAATCGAACCTTCCTTTGATATCATAAAAACACTTAAAATAGATTCTACGAACCAACCTATTAGAAAAATTTCCACCTCGGTAATCTCGGATGATGAGTGGACAATCGTAAGCCTTGTTGGCGCCAACGAGATAATTCTCCGGTCGTTATTAATTACACATTCGATAATGGGTGATGAACAAGAAGATTCCTCTTACTCAAAATTCTATGCCGATACTGATAGTGTAACTGCAATGGCTATCGATAATACATCAGAAAAATTAATAATAGGATCGAGAAGCGGCTCAATTTTGTATTATTCCTTGAAGGATAAAACATCACCAGAACTTATCCAAAAAGTTGTTGCTTCGCCTGATAAAAAGCCAATAACTTCTCTTCAATTTTTAATCGGCGATCAATCGGTAATCGTTGGTGATGCAAAAGGAAATATTTCATCCTGGATGCGCGTGCTTGATGACGAAAGCGACTATGGCTGGAAATTAGTGCAGCCGCATATTTTTAATTCTTTATTCTCTTCAATAGAAGTAATTGTGGGATCTCAACGTGATAAATCTTTTATCATCGCAGATACCGAAGGCAACATTCAGGTTAAGCACCTTACTAGCTCACGAACATTAGTAGAATTAAACGGCATTCATCTTCCGATTCGGGATATCGTTTACTCTCCAAAATCAAACGGAACGCTCGTTCTATACAAAAACGGAACTCTCGAACATTTCAGTATTGAACCGGCTCATCCCGAAATTACTCTTCAAACAATTTTTGGCAAAGTATGGTACGAAGGATATAAAAAACCGGAATATGTTTGGCAGTCAACTGGAGGGACAGATGATTTTGAATCGAAGTATAGTTTAATTCCTCTTATCATCGGTACTTTTAAGGGGACATTTTATGCTTTAATTTTTGCAATACCAATTGCTCTGTTTAGTGCACTATATACATCTGTTTTCGCGCATCCCAAAATTAAAAGTATCGTAAAACCGGTTGTGGAAATAATGGCGGCGCTTCCAAGTGTAGTTATAGGCTTTCTTGCCGGTTTATGGCTCGCTCCTTTACTCGAAAGAATTTTACCGGGCGTTTTTCTGATGTTCTTTTTCGCTCCGATAATGATGATGCTTGGGATTTATATTTGGAATCAGATCCCGAAAGTAACCGGGAAAAAATTAAAAAACGGTTATGAAGTTTTAATGATTATCCCGCTTCTTATTCTTGGCGGACAGCTTGCGCTTTGGCTTGGTCCATCTTTTGAAAGCATTGCGTTAGGTGGAGATTACAGAGCCTGGCTGCTTAAAAATTTTAATCAATCTTACGATCAGAGAAATGCAATAGTAGTTGGTTTTGCAATGGGCTTTGCAGTTATACCGATTATTTTTACTATTTGTGAAGACGCTCTTTCAAGTGTTCCGCAGCATTTAACTTCCGGCTCGCTTGCCCTTGGCGCCACTAAATGGCAGACTGCAGCTCATGTCATTCTTCCCACGGCAAGTCCGGGAATTTTTTCAGCAATAATGATTGGTTTCGGAAGAGCAATTGGTGAAACTATGATAGTTCTAATGGCAACCGGTAATACACCAATTTTGGATTTTAGCCCCTTTAACGGATTTCGAACTTTATCTGCAAACACTGCTGTGGAAATTCCTGAAGCGCCGTATCAAGGAACACTTTATCGAGTCCTATTTCTTTCGGCTGCGGTATTGTTTATAATGACATTTATCGTAAACACTGCTGCCGAGATAGTTAGGCAGCGCTTACGCAAAAAGTATATGGATATTTAATACGACGATGAAGAATTTAATTAAAAAAGGAGAAATATTCATTTGGTTAACCGGGCTTGGTTTAGGTATTAGCCTGGTAATGATTTCCGGTTTGATGTTTTTAATTGTCAGTAACAGCACAGATTATTTTTATCCGGCAGAAGTTACAAAAGTTCAAAAAAAAGATAATACAATGCTGTTGGGTCAAATTTTTGATGAGCAGTTTGTGCCAGATGCGTCTCTACCCGATTCACTTAGCAGTACAGACGTTGAGAGATATCAGTTTAAAATTGGGAACAGAGATATTTATGGTTACGACTTTGTCTGGGCTGATGAAAGAGAAATCGCCTCAATGACTATTCCGGAAGAAGCTATTGTAATTGAGCGGACTGAGTACGGCAATTTTTACGGATTTATTACTGCAATCCAGATTTACGGAAAAAATAAATTTAATACGAAACAAGAAATTGATAAAATTTTTTTTCATATCTTGGATAAAATATCAGATGTTCGAAATCAACTTGATAAGTTGGAAAAAGGGAAGATTGGCGAAATAAATTATTACATAGAGCAGGCAAGATTGGAAATTGAGCAATTAACTTTTCACAATAAAAAGAATCTGAAAGTTGTCCAAACTAAAATTGACAAATTGCAGGATGAGATTGATAGTTACCAATTGGAGTATGAAGAAGTATTGTCCAAAACCGACTCTCTCCGAAGTTATGCGGCTAATTATAAATTAGTGGTTAATACAGTTGACGGCACTTCCGTAGAAATACCATTTCTCAATATCATAAGAATATACAAACCAAACGGGATGAATCTCTTTTCTAAATCAGGTTTTATTATAAGTAAAATTTGGGAATTTGTTAGTTCCGATCCCCGGGAATCGAATACCGAAGGGGGAGTACTTCCGGCAATTTTCGGAACAATTATGCTTGTGGTTTTGATGAGTGTGGCAGTTGTTCCTTTTGGAGTAATTGCTGCGCTCTATCTTCGCGAGTACGCTAAGCAGGGAGTGATGGTTAGATTTGTTCGGATAGCAGTAAATAATCTTGCAGGCGTGCCGTCAATAGTATTTGGTGTATTTGGTTTGGGATTCTTCATCTACTTTGTTGGCGGGACAATTGATCAACTTTTTTACCCGGAAAAATTACCAACTCCTACTTATGGAACCGGAGGAATTCTTTGGGCATCTTTAACATTAGCCTTACTTACCCTGCCGGTTGTTATCGTAGCTACGGAAGAATCGCTGGCATCAATACCGAGAGGAATAAGAGAAGCATCAATAGCGCTTGGCGCAACCAAATGGCAGACAATTAGAAGAATTGTTCTTCCATCCGCTGCGCCAGGAATATTAACTGGAATTATTCTTTCAATGGCGCGAGCAGCCGGCGAAGTAGCTCCTTTGATGATAACAGGTGTTGTTAAACTTGCACCCAATTTACCCATCGACGGATATTTCCCGTTTTTTCATTTAGACAGAAAATTTATGCACCTGGGATTTCACATTTATGATGTAGGTTTCCAATCACCCAATGTTGAAGCTGCTCTGCCTATGGTTTATATGACAACATTACTATTGATTGTAATTGTTATTCTGCTAAACTTAACAGCAATGATAACGCGGGCAAGGTTAAGGAAAAAATATCAAACATCTACTTTTTAAGAGACAAAAAATATGATCAAACATTTATAAGAATATGAACGAATTACATAAAGAAAAAATTGAAGTTAACAACCTGAATTTTTACTACGGCGAAGTAAAAGCTTTGAAGGACATTAATTTTCATATTCATGGAAATAAAGTAACTGCTTTGATTGGACCGTCCGGCTGTGGCAAATCTACATTTTTAAGAATTCTAAACAGAATGAATGAACTAATTGAAGATGCAAGAGTTGAAGGAGAGGTTTTAATAAATGGACAAAACATTTATCGCTCTGATGTTGATGTTGTAGAACTTCGAAAAAAAGTTGGAATGATTTTTCAAAAATCAAATCCATTTCCAAAATCAATTTTTGAAAACGTTGCGTATGGTTTAAGAGTTGGCGGATTTTCCACAGATAAAAAATTCTTGGAAGAACGAGTAGAACGGAGTCTAAATCAAGCAGCTTTGTGGGATGAAGTGAAGGAAAGATTGTATGAATCCGCATTTGGGTTATCTGGCGGGCAGCAGCAGAGATTGTGCATCGCCCGTTCACTGGCAATTGAACCGGACATACTCCTTATGGATGAACCTGCTAGCGCACTTGATCCTATTTCAACAGCCAAAATTGAAGAACTAATAATAGAATTGAAAAAAAATTATACAATCGTTATTGTTACTCATAATTTGCAGCAAGCTTCAAGAATTAGCGATTACACCGCTTTCTTTTATCTTGGCGAGTTGATTGAGTATGCTAAAACAACTAAAATATTTACTAACCCGGGTAAAAAGCAAACCGAGGATTACGTAACAGGAAGATTCGGTTAACAGAGGTAAAAATGCAAAGACAATTTGATGAACAAATAAATAAACTTAAAAACAGATTACTTAAGATGAGCAGTCTGACCGAAGAACAGTTACAGTTAAGTTTTAAAGCCATAAAGGAAGAAAACTTAACTATTCCGGATATTGTTTTTGAAAATGAAATTAAACTAGACAAATACGATTTTAAAATCGAAAAAAGTTGTTTAAAACTTTTTGCATTAAACCAGCCTGTTGCTCTCGATCTTCGCTTAATAATGGCGGCAATGAATTTAAGCACCGACCTTGAACGCATTGGCGATCTTGCTGTTAATATCTGTCAAAACTTTTTAAAAGTTAAAAAGAAACCGGAGTTTTACGAAAAAACTAAATTTGAAGAAATGGCTAATATTGCTATCAGCATGCTGAATGACTCAATCGATTCTTTTATAGAAAATGATGTGGCTAAAGCTGAAAGTGTTATTAAGCGCGATCAGGAACTTGATGCTTTAAATAATGATAATGATGAAATCCTAATTAAAATCATGCAAGAAGATCCAAAATTTATTCAGGAGGCAGTTACATTTCTTGAAATCTGTCATCAAATAGAACGCTGCGGCGACCATGCTACCAATGTTGCTGAAGATGTCTACTTTATCTCCGAAGCTCAAATAGTTAAACATAACTACGAAAAATATATTTACAAAGAATATGACAAAGAAATTAACGAAAATGATGACGAAATTTAGTTGATCCTTGAAGCAAATTTGGATCAAGCCGAACTTAATATCTGCAGACAAACAAGAGCTGCAATGTCGGAGTTTTTACAAGTCTGCATATAAACTAAAAGCAAAGTGGATAACACATATCACTAATAAAATTAGTATTTTTATATCGGAGTTTGAAATAAAAAAACTCCTAAATGATTAATCAGTTTTTCCCCTTCATTTTTCAAAATTTTCTTGATCAAACCACTCCTATTTTTTGCATATTTCTAATTGCAAAAGATTATTTGCGGCGGTTTAAAATGTAACGCAACTGATTGGCACACCACGCTATTTTAAAAATTAATTTATAATGGAATAAATGATAAGTACGAGCAATATATCTTTAAGATTTGGTAAAAGAACTTTATTTGAAGAAGTAAATTTAAAATTTACACCGGGCAATTGTTACGGTATAATCGGAGCTAACGGTGCCGGCAAATCAACTTTTATTAAAATTCTTTCGGGCGAAATCGAACAAAGCTCGGGTGACGTTATTGTTACTCCGGGTGAGCGGCTGGCAACTTTAAAACAAAATCAATTTGAATATGATGAATACCCGGTTATTAAAACAGTAATGATGGGGCACAAAAAATTGTTTTCAATAATGGAAGAAAGAGATCTGCTTTATTCTAAATCAGACTTTAGCGATGAAGACGGCATAAGAGCTTCCGAGCTTGAAGGAGAGTTTGCCGAATTGTTTGGATGGGAAGCGGAATCAGAAGCTGCAGAACTGCTTAGCGGTTTAGGAATTAGCGATGAAAACCATTCATCGTTGATGAAAGATTTATCGGGAAACGAAAAAGTTAAAGTTCTTCTCGCTCAGGCGCTGTTCGGAAATCCAGATATTCTGCTTTTGGATGAGCCTACGAATCATCTTGATATAATTGCAATCGGATGGTTAGAAGAATTTCTTGAGAAGTTTAAAAATACCGTCATTGTTATTTCGCACGATAGACATTTTCTTAATCAAGTTTGCACGCACATTGCCGATGTTGATTTTGGGAAAATACAAATGTACACTGGCAACTATGATTTCTGGCTGGAAAGCAGTCAGCTTGCGGCAAAACAGGCAAAGGAATCCAATAAAAAAATAGAGGCAAAAAGAGCTGAACTTCAGGAGTTTATTTATCGTTTCAGCGCAAATGCATCTAAATCGAAACAAGCAACATCAAGAAAAAAGCAGCTTGAAAATCTTACACTTGAAGACATCAAACCTTCATCACGTAAATTGCCATACATTGTCTTTAAGCCCGATAGAGAAGCTGGCTCGAATTTACTCGAAGTGCTAAACATTACAAAATATTACGATGATGGAATTCTTTTGGATGATGTTACATTCAATGTTGAGAAAGGGGATAAGATTGCATTCGTGGGCCCGAATGATTTAATAAAAACTACATTATTTAATATTCTCGCAAGCAGTGAAAAAAACGATGAAGGCTCTTTCACTTGGGGCAGTACTACTAAGCTCGCTTATTTCCCAAAAGACAACTCTGATTTTTTTGACGCCGATATAAATCTTATTGACTGGCTTAGACGATATTCAAAAGAAAAAGAGGAAACATACATCCGCGGATTTCTCGGCAGGATGCTTTTTAGCGGCGAAGAAACTTTAAAGAAAGCAAGCGTCCTTTCCGGCGGAGAGCGTGTGCGGTGTCTGCTTGCAAAAATGATGTTAAGCGGCGCTAATGTTTTAATTTTAGACGGACCAACAAATCATCTCGACATGGAAGCAATTTCAGCTTTGAATAACAGTCTTATTAATTATCCGGGCACAATACTATTTAGCTCGCACGATCATCAGTTTATTCATACTATTGCAAACAGGATAATAGAAATTATTCCAACCGGAATTATTGATAAACGAATGACTTTTGATGAATACATAAAGGACGAAGCAATAAGAAAAATTCATATGGATGTATATCAGGCTGCCACAATAGATATTTAAATCTTTGTACTGATATTCTTATAGTTTGACGTGGTGAATTGGTAAAATAGCATTTATAAAAAATAACTGCATCAAAGAGCATTGATGAATGCTCACAAATTAATCATTCAATTCGTCAGCTAACAGACAATAACTGTGAGGTCGTACTTTTGAAGGACGAAGACACAACCTTTTTCGAGGACTCGCAATTACCAGAATGCCCTTCTTATTGTGAACTCATAAATTAATTTCTGTCTCTGTTCGACCAGGCTTTTCCGGAACTCCTTTTCCAGCGCTCTGACTTCGACTTTGTAGAAGCGTTATTACCATGAGTTTTGAATTTTCCATTGGATGACTTAGGCATCAATTGTTTGGATTTTTGAACTTCAAATCCGGTAAGCACAAAAGGGTGGTTTTCTACAACAGGTATTGGAACGGAAATCAGTTTATTTATATCCTTCAAAAATGCTTTTTCTTCTGTATCGCAAAGTGAAAGAGCTACACCTCCCAAACCTGCCCTGCCTGTCCGCCCGATTCTATGAATATAAGTTTCGGGAATATTTGGAATTTCAAAATTTATAACATGTGAAAGTTCATCAATATCAATTCCCCGGGCTGCTATATCAGTTGCAACTAAAACCCGTGTCCGCTTCGACTTAAAATTATTTAAAGCGCGCTGCCGTGCGTTTTGAGATTTATTACCATGAATTGCTTCTGAAAATACTTTCGCACTATTTAAAAACTTAACAACATTGTCGGCGCCGTGTTTCGTTCTTGTAAATACAAGCGCCGAAGCGATTGCCGTGTCTTTTAACAAATGAATAAGAAGGGCTTTCTTGTCCGATTTTGCTACGTAATAGAGGCTCTGCTTAATCGCTTCAACAGTTGGCGATTCCGGAGTTACTTCTATTTTAACAGGGTTTACTAATATAGTTTTAGCAAGTTTTACAATTTCTGCCGGCATGGTTGCAGAGAAGAATAACGATTGTCGTTTAGTTGGTAATTTCGAAATAATTTTTTTTACATCATTTATAAATCCCATATCAAGCATTCGGTCTGCTTCATCAAGTACAAATAATTTTATGTGCTGAAGATTAATGTAATTTTGGCTCATAAGGTCAAGCAATCTTCCCGGAGTTGCGATTAATATATCTACGCCAGCTCTCAATTTATCCGTCTGCGCTCTCTGCGGAACACCGCCAAACACAACTAAGTTTTTAAGACCGGTATGTCTGCCATAAGCCGAAAAACTATCACCGATTTGAATTGCAAGTTCCCTTGTTGGCGTAATAATTAATGAACGAATAATTCGTCTCTTATCGCCGTCATTTTTTTCGTTAAAAAGAATTTGCAGAATCGGAACAGCAAATGCTGCCGTTTTGCCGGTGCCGGTTTGGGCGCATCCGAGCAGGTCTTTCTTTTCAAATATAATCGGAATTGCCTGTTTCTGAATAGGAGTGGGAATAGTATAACCTTCTTCGGTTAAAGCTTTTTTAATGGGATTAATAAGATTGATATTTTCGAATGACATTAATTCGTTTTTCCTTTTAAGTCGTTTTGTTAAAATTTTATTCTGTTCTGTATCAGCGGGTAGATGATTGAATCTCTTCTTGAAGAATTGCAAACAGGTATGTTACTTTAGCAGTACAAATAATCACGGTGCAAAATTAACCTATTTATCTATCACATCAAAAGGGCGAAGCGGTAATTATTTTACATAACTCAATTTAATCGCTTTAAACAATGAATGTAGAAACCATTCACTATTGAGTTAATTTAGTCCTCACATTTTGAAGGTCTCAGTTATACTTCCTGCTTTTAATTCGGTGGAAAAAAAACACTCTTTAAAAAGTTGAAAAGGTTAAAAGACAAAGAGATGAAAAAGTTTAGGTTGAGGGGAGAGCACTATTTCTTCGGCGAAGTAGTCATTATTTAATCGTACGATCATTAAATCTTCCGGAATATAGATCGCAATATTTTATTCATTCATACCTTTTAGAAGGATTATCAAGGGAGGTAATAAAAAAGTAACGCTAACGAATATTTTTGCATAGTTACTCCACAGCACATTATTTTACAAATGCGCTGTGGTTTAACGTTTTAAACATTTAGCAGTAACGATGAGATCTTAAAATTATTTTACAAGATTCATTTTCTTGGTTTGAGCAAATTTGCCTGCTTTCATTTTTGCAAAGTATATTCCGCTTGATACCCGGTTTCCATGATTATCTCTGCCATCCCACACTACTTCATAACTACCTTGCTGGTAGAGGTCATAATCTACAAGGCTTTTAATTAAGTTCCCTTGTATACCATAAATTTCTAACCGCACCTTTTCAGTTTGTGGTATTGAAAACCGTATTGTTGTTGAAGGATTGAAAGGGTTTGGATAATTTTGGCTAAGCTTAAAAGCGGAAGCCGTAGCGCCGATAGTTTCAACTGCCTGCGGATTATGCGGATCGCCGTGACAAGGAGTGCAATCCATTTTAGTCATAACATTATTAAAAACTGCACTGCCGTGGCAGCTTAAGCAAGCTGTTACCGATGCAGGATCTACATAAGTAGATGTAAAGGTACCTGCAAAGAATGCATTCAGTATTTCAACGGTTTTAGCTGCAACATCGCCTGTTACTCTTGCACATCTTTCTTTTCTTTCAACATCGCTCACTTTTTTGTTAGCTGTTAAACACCATTCGGTTACAGAAGCATGGCATAGCGGACTTCCGGAAACATTTTGCGGTAAATCTTGATCAAAATTATGAACTAAATATTGTCCGTTGATTGCAACTTGATTTGCCTGTGTTGTTGGCAATTCAGCTTGTTCATACCATCCCCATAGTTCGTTAATGAGTGGACCGGATTGTGCTTTTGTAGTTACAAGACTAATCAGAGCGGCGGCGCCATTTAAGCAGCCGCATAAAACGCCCCATGCATTTCCGCCGCCCCTTCCGTAAAGCATTACTTCCATTGGCAAATTCGTCCATGGATCGCCAATAGCAGTTGCCAAAGCTGATATAATGCCTCCAAAAGTACCTGAGCTACAATCTTTATCGTTCCAGTAAAAATTATGCGCTTGAATTCTAACAGCCTCAGCATCAAGCGAAGTATAGGGCCAGGGCCAGGGGGTTAATTTTGTTTTAGCCTGAGTATTTGCGGTTGTAACAAGGCTTGAAAGCCCGGCTACAGCTGTTATTCCGACAGCAGCTCTACCGGTTTTCATCAAAAAGTCTTTTCGCGTAACGTTCTTTTTCATTTTAGCTCCATTTTGTTTGTTTGTAATATGTTTTTTTGAATTGTTATTTTTAGAATTTTATAGACTTCATTTAACAATTGTTTATTTGAGTTTTGCTTTATAGCCATTTTAAAATATTTTATTGAGTTTTTATAATTACAGTACAGATGAAGAATTCCCAATGCGGTCAATGTTTCATGCCTATTTGAATAAGTTATTTCACCGGTTTCTATTTTTGTTATTAAATCATTGCATGGGCAATCTTCGTCTTTACTATTGCTGTTTAGAATTGTGTTAATATCTTTTTTAATGAGGAGGAATAGTAGCTCTAAGGCTTTATCTAATTTATTGGTTTGTGTGTAACAAATAATTAATTTTTTTAAAATGTTAAAATCGCCGAATTGATTTTTAGATAGATTTTCGTATGTACTTTCTGCAAGTACAAAATTCCTTAATTGAAAGTAATGGTTGCCTAACATTTCGCTCATCATTAAATATTGTAATCAATTATTTTGCCAAAAAAATCCTTCGGTTTTTGATAAAATTAAAATATAAATTGCAACAAACTGTTGCACTGTTCTGAACTTGAATTGAAAGTAGATTAAATATCAATCAAATATTCAAAAGCAACAATTAGCTGCAATTGCAACATGTGCAACTGAAACGGAGTTAAGCCAATTGTAGATTGACGGAAGAATGAGTTTTAAAAAAAAATTCTTTTAGATTATAGATACGTTTTGTAATAATAAAAAGCGCCATCCAGGATTTCGTTCTAAGAAATTTACAGGACAGCGCTTATGCAATTAACTAACTACTCTTGAGTTAATTATGGACAAAGATATTACTTGAGAAAAACCATTTTTTGTACTTGATTAAATTTACCAGCACTCATTCTCGTAAAATAAATTCCACTTGGAACGACTTTCCCTGAATCATCTTTACCATCCCACTTCAGTTCAAATGTGCCTGAAGATTGATCTGAATTCTTTAAAAGTGATTTAACCAATTCTCCCTGCACATCATAGATTTCAATTGAAACAATTTCCGATTGTGGAATCGAGAATCTTATGGTTGTGTTTGGGTTAAACGGATTTGGATAGTTCTGTTCAAGCACAAATTTATCAGGTACATTATTGTCAATTTTTTCAATAGAAGTTGGAAATCTTGTAAAGCCAAGTTTCGCTAAAGTAGATGAATCCAATGGTTCGCAATAGAAAAGATGCGAATTATCTACCTCAGATTTTAGATAAACCCAGGCATTAGGATCTGAGGGAAAAACTGTTGGATCACCAGTATATGTTACAAAATCTAATTTAAGTGATGTTTTCCAATCTGCAGGAATAGGAACAACACCAGAAGGTCCGATAATTTTTTTACTTGTCGAATTCCAAGTTGTCATCGTAATAAATCCGGTGTTATTGTATTCAGTTATTGCAGGATTTGTTCCTCCCATATTCTGATGACAATCGGTGCATGTTGTTGCATTTTTCGTTATAACATGAGAATGATATGATGAAATAATATAATTAGTTTTATTATTAAAACTATGGCTCATAAAGCCACCAAGACGAACCATATTATTTTTCTTAACAAGTAGTCTATAATTCTTAATTTGATTTATAGCTCTATTTTTACCAGTAGCGACAACACTTTCAAAATGGCAACCAGCGCAAGTTAAGACCGAGACAGCGTGACAAGCTGCGCAATCAACTTTTGTACTATGTAAGGTATGCGAAGTATTTACCGGCATATTTGCATGGCAATTAATACACTTTGTTTGGATCGCACCATCTTCTTTCAATGAGGCATAAGCTACTCCATCATCACCATGGACTTCTGCCTTTGTATGGCAGGATAAACAGGCCATCCCTGCTTTTCTATGAACATCGCCATTTGTTAATGAATCCGGATATGCTGCTATTTCGTAAACCTGTCTGTTGTGACAACCTTTACAAGTTTGTTCAGCAACAGTAGATCCTGCTGCAAAATTATGGCAATCGTTACAACTTGGTTGATATGTGTTTGGATCAATTGGATCCCCATTAGGGTATGTTTCAGTAGTTGAATGGCACTTACCGCAGGCTAAATCAGCCATAGGAATGCCGGTTATAATTTCCATACCGCCATTCTCAATTCTGTAAGCAGTGTTTTTTCCTTCACGTGTTTTGTGCAAACTGGTGTTAAAGAATGCTTGCCCAAACATTGAAGTATTGATTGCTAAAATGAATAGGATAGTGACAAATTTTTTCATGATGAAGCCTTTTTTTTTGAATTGATTCGGTTAATAATTTTAATTGAATTTTGAATAAAACTGCTGCCCGGTTCTTCTGCGATTGCTTTTTTAAAATACTCAAGAGATTTTTCTACATTACAATAAAGCCATAGGATACCTAAACTTATTAAATCATCTAAATTAGATGCTGGGTAAAACTTGCTTTCGATTTGATTTATTAAATCCGGACAGGGACAATCCTCATCAACTATATCAGTATCAATAATTATGTAAGGATCTTCATTCAGAATATTCAGAAAGTATTCTTTAGCAATCGAAACATTACCCTGAGTAATATGACAAATAATTAATTTTTTTAGAATATTATTTGGATAAGTTGAACGAAAAGTTTTTGAAAATGCATCAATTGCTAATGCAAAATCCCGAGATAAAAAATAATGATTACCTAACATTTCACTCATAATGCAATAATTTATGCAAATGGCTTGCCAAAGAAATATTGAATTCTTGTGGAGGAATTGAGGGTTGATGTTGCACAGTTATTGCAACATTATGTGCTATTGTCTTATAAGTTATTCAATGCTATTAAGTTAGAATCTTTGCAACTATTCGTTGAGAGTAACGATTTAGACTTCTGAATTCTATTTTATTCCCATAGCTTTTAACTTACGCCAGAGTGTTGTTCTATCAACACCTAAAATTTGGGCGACCTTTGTTTTATTCCATTTATGCTGATTAAGTAATTGAATGAGAGAGGTATTCTCGAAAGGGGTTTTAGTGTCGGTGATAACATTATTTTTCTGGCTGCAAACAATATCTTCTCTAATCTTAGCAGGGAATGCACAAATACATAAACCCTTATCTGGCTTATTCCTAATTACAGCATATTCAATTGCATTTTCAAGTTCACGAATGTTACCATGCCAATAGCTTCTTGTTAAATGTTCTAAACATTCATTCTCTATAAATGGGATATTTTTTTTATAAATAATCGTAAACTTTTTTAAGAAATGGTTTGCAAGAAGGGGAATATCATCCGTGCGTTTTCTTAAAGGGGGCAGGTTGATGTGAATTACGTTTAGGCGATAAAATAAATCCTCTCTGAACTTACCATCAGCAATCGCTTTTTCCAAATCAGTATTTGTTGCAGTAATGATTCTAACATCAACGTATTTTGTAATTGATTCGCCAAGTCTTTCAAATGTTCCATCTTGTACTACTCTTAAAATTTGCGGCTGCATTTGAAGAGGCATTTCTCCTATCTCATCTAAAAATATTGTTCCTCCATCGGCAAGTTCAAAACGTCCAACTCTTTCCTTGTGTGCATCGGTGAATGCTCCTTTAGCATGTCCAAATAACTCGCTTGCTAATAAATTATCTGGTATAACCGAGCAGTTTACCTTTACATATTTCTTGTTTTTTCTTCTACTCAAATTTTGGATAGCATTGGCAATAAGTTCCTTTCCGGTTCCTGTTTCGCCAGTAATCAGAACCGGAGCATCGGAATCTGAGATTTGCTCAATTAGTGTAAAGATCTCCTTCATACTTTTAGAATTAGATATTATCCCCTGAAAGTTAGATCCCTGCTTAAGCATACTTTCAATTTCTTTTAGAACAGATAAATCCCTGAAAGTGATTACACCGCCTGCCGGATTATCCGATTCATCTTTTAATAGCGCAGCGTTTAATCTAATTGGAATTGGACTTGCATCTTTACATTCAATTTTACTATCGAAATCAAAAATACTTCTTCCAAATTTTAATATTCGTGCAATCGGACAATTCTCAGCACAGTAGTCCGAATTAAAAACATTTTTACAAATCTTTCCAATTACTTCATCCTTTTGAAAACCCGTCATAAAGGACGCAGCCTGATTTATAAATGTAATCTTAAATTCCCTATCAACAGTAATTACTCCTTCAGCCAGTGAATTCAAGATAGTATCTGTCTTTTGCTCTTCCATTTTTTATGCTACCGTTAAGATTAAATAAACTCCGCCCAAAATTACTAAAACACCGCAAGTTCTTTTTATCCATAAAATAGTTTTTGATTCTTCAGACCAATTTAGGTATTGCTGAACTTTTTTTGTTAACGTTCCTGCTCCAACAATTACTGAACAATGTCCGAGCCCGAACGCTAGAAGAAATACAACCGCAAGCAAATAATTAGTTTGTGCAGTTTGAAACACAATACCAATCACCGGAGCCATATATGCGAACGTGCAGGGTCCTAAAGCAATTCCGAAAAGTAAACCCAGGATTAGCGCTGCCAACAGTCCTTTTACTTTTGTTTGCTTTAAGCCAATATTATTCCAATCCAATTTAATTATATCAAGCAAATACAAGCCGACTAAAAAGAAAATTCCGGCGACTAAATAATTCCCAATATTTCCCACATCTCCCATTAACCTACCAAGAGATGCGGTAATAATTCCAATTGCAGCAATTGTAATTAAAATACCGACAGCAAAAACAAGTGAGATATAAAACGTTCTTAAAATTGATATTTTCCCTTGTGAACTTATGAATCCCACAACAAGCGGAATGCTGGATAAATGGCAAGGGGAGAGGAGAATAGACAAAATTCCCCATCCGAAAGATGCAAGAATTGCAATCCAAAAGTTATCGTAAAGCGCTGTGCTTAATACTGTGAAAATTTCTTCGATCATTTTTTAGCCTTCCTCTGTGACACTCTGTATTTTCTCAGTGGCTCTCTGAGTAATTTTCTTTTTGTTACACGGAGAAGTACTGAGAATCCACAGAGAACCACAGTGTTTATTCCTTTGGTTTAGAACCTTTGCTTTGTAAAATTTTATCAATGTCTGCTTCGGGATAAAATCCTTCATGGCGATGAAATTCTTTTCCGTTTGCATCGAGAAAGACCTGAGTTGGAATAAGTTTTATTTTGTACTGCTCGGCAAACTTTCTTTGCTCATTAGTCCAAACATCATAAAAAACTACTTTAACTTGATCGCCGTATCTCTTCTCAATGCTTTTCATAATTGGTTGCATTGCTTTGCACGGAATACAATTAACGGAACCGAGTTCAATAAACGTCACTTTGTGTTTTGAAGTATTTGCTATTTCTATTTTATTATCCTTCGATTGCGCATCGCATCCTTGAACAAATACCAAAGCAACCAGCATTAAAATTAAATGTATTAACTTCATATTATTCTCCTTTTAACCATTTTAAAATTTGATCATCTTTAGGAATGATGCCGTAACTTTTAACTTTTTCGTTTACTACCAGAGCCGGTGTCATCATTATTCCATAGCTCATCATATCGTTAATATCTTCAATTTTAGTAACATCGGCTTCAATATTATTTTTAATTACTACATCTCTCACTTTTGCTTCAAGTGTTTTGCATTTTGAACAGCCAGGCCCAAGTATTTTTACTGATAACATTTATTATTCTCCTTTTAATATTCTTAATGAATTTGCAATTGTATCATTAACAGTCGCCTGCTTCATATAACGGGCAACTTGCATTGCCTCAACAATTTCTTCGTTTGTAATATTATTTTGCTTTGCCATATTAGTCCACATCTGAGTACAAGTATCACTGCCTAAAGCTGCTGCAACTCCTATTCCAATAAGCATTTTATACTTATTTGGCACTTTTTGATATGTACTATTCTCGAAGATGAGAGATTTTTCTTCCATTTGGCTTTGTGCAAACTCTGGTGCAAAATGTTTTAATAGTTCCATTGGTGTTTTGTTCATTTTATACTCCAAATTATATTATTGTTTTTGGATCACACTTATCACATTCGAATTGCAAAGTAGTATGATTGATTTCATATTTATCATGCAAGCTTTGTTCAATTTTTCTTTGAATCTCTGAAGTCTCACTTACTGCCATATCTTCTACTTCGATGTGTGCTTCAAAGTGAGTGTCATTATCATTCATTTTCCATAAATGAACGTGATGTATGTTTTTTACTCCGGGAATTAGTTCCACTATATTTTTTATTGCATCCAAATCAATTCCTTCCGGAGAGGACATCATAACGATATCAAGAGATTCTTTTACTATCTCATAAGTTTCTTTTAAGATGTAAAGAGAAATAAGAATTGTTAATACCGGATCAATCCAGTAAATTTTATAAAAAATTATGAACACTGCTCCAATTATCACTGCAAGTGAAGAAACAGCATCGCTCAATAAATGAAAATATGCTGCGCGAATGTTGAGATTACCTTCAGATCCTTTTTTTAGAAGCAGAGTTCCTACCACATTTGCGATCAATCCTAGCGCAGCTACAATCAACATCAAACTACCGGTAATTGGCGAAGGGTTATAGAATCTTTCAACTGCTTCTTTAATTAAAAAGAAACTTATTATAATTAGTGTACTTGCATTTATTATAGCCGCAATAATCTCTGCGCGTTTTAATCCAAATGTATATTTGAGTGTTTTTGGTTTTTTACTTAAACGCATTGCAATGTATGTGATGATAATTGCAAAGCCATCACTAAAGTTATGCAGCGCATCAGAAATCAATGACAAGCTTCCGGAAATAATTCCACCGATGACTTCTGCAACTGTTATGAAAAAATTCAGAGCCATTGTAATGAACAGATTTTTTTCTGAAGTTTCATTACTGCTATTGTGTGAATGATTATGTGACATAAATTTTTCTTTTGTTTAATTCTTAATATCCAATAATACAATTAAAGATATTTTATAATCTAAATAGATTAAGCATCCCCTTTTAGTTTTTTGATGTAATGCTCAATCTCCAAAAGATAAGAGTTACGATGAATAAGTTTTTTTATTTCATTAATATTCTCTTTGGAAGCTTGTTCTCCTGCGGCAATAATTTCGTCAGTCTTATCAAAATCAGCCCAGGTTAAATGTCTTACTTGCGGACGAATAACTAAGTCAGCTTCTCGTAATCTTGATACTGAAAGATTAAATGAGGTTATATCTTCGGCGCGATAAAGTATTTCAAAAACATTTTGCGGCTGAACAATTGCTTTTATACAGTGTGTTACATCTACTCCCAAAACTCTATCGGCACCAATTTCACGCACTCTGCCAGCAGGTACACTTTCCGATGCACTTCCATCAATTAAAAAATAATCATCCAATCTTACGGGAGGGAAAATTCCCGGAATAGCCGAACTTGCTTTTATCACCTTTCTTAAACTTCCTCTTGTAAAATTAATTTCCTTTCCGGAAATTAAATCGGTGGCAATTGCAGAGAATTTGATTTTTAGATTTTCAATTTGTACGTCCGGTATCATTGAAAAAAAATCATCAGATAATTTTTCATCGAAATAAGAAAGACGATTTAAAGTTTTTAACGCTTGTATTCTTATTCCGACATAATCATAAAACTGTTCAAAATAATTCTTGTCAGTTTTTTTATTGTTATCGCTTAGTTTTTCAATTCCCAGCTCTATAAATTTGGGATGTTTCATTGCACTAAAAATAAATTCTTCAACTTCTTTTGCATTACCGTAATAAGCATATAATCCGCCAACAAGTGCGCCCATACTGCATCCGGTTATGGAATGGATTTTTATATTTTCTTCATCAAGAACTTTTAGCACACCAATGTGAGCAAAACCTCTTGCGCCGCCGCCACCAAGGGCTAATCCAAATTTTGACATTTATTACTCAGATTTTTTATTTGAATTATAAAAATGTTTTGCATTATCGCCGCGTAAATAATCTGCCAATCCTAAAAGACCTTCAACTAAATATCTTGCATTAAATCCATTTTGCATTAAAAACATTCTTCCCATAATTGCTCTATCGTAATGAGGACAAGCAGTTACAACTAATTTATCTTTATTAATTTCAACCAATCTATCCGGCATTTCATTAAGCGGAATATTTTTCGAAAATGAAAAATGCCAAAGTTCAAATTCTTCTTTAAAACGAACGTCAACAAATTGAACTTCGTCTTTCTTTAGCAATTCTAACAATTCAGGAATTTGAATTTTCATTTTCTTCCGGGCTTCGTAATCGAAATTTGATAAATATTTTTCTAAGTCCATTTTAATTTTCCAGGTTAAAAGAGTTTATGTTTATTCTTTAGATTGCTTCGTCCCGATTTATCGGGACTCGCAATGACGTTTCCTATTTTAATTCAAATAATAACTGAAATAATGCTTGCAACAATCAAAACAGAAAAACCAATCACAATGTTTCTTTTAATTTTTGATTCGCCTAAAATCAAAGAGTAAATCATCTTTATAAGATTATTACTTGCAGATGCTATAATTGTAGCATTAACAATCGTATTGATATGCAAATTACTATCAGTATGCTGAAATAAATTCAGGATGTAAGGATCAATATCAGTAACTCCAACAATGAATGAAAGAATATTTACTCCCATATTTCCGTAATTAGCAACAACAATATTTGTAAGTACGGCAAAGAAGCCAAAAAGTAATCCAAATACTAAAGCAGTTTTAAACTCCAAAGGATTTTGCGTATTGTTTACCTTTAATGGTTCAACATTAGATGTTTTACTTTTTATCTGAAGCAAAGCAATTAACACAGCACTTATAATTACAAATGCAGCAAAATAGGGCAGTAACTTCATCGCAACATTAAAATTAAAGATCCAGGCAAGCATTAATATTCGGATGTACATCATTCCGGTTGCAGCAAGTATTCCGGATGTGATTGTAACAACATCATTTTCTTCTTTACTTTTTTTAGCGAGTATAATTGTAGTTGCTGTGCTGCTGTATAATCCACCCAAAACTGCTGATAATATTATTCCGGAATTTGGGAACACAAACTTTTTTAACAAATAGCTGAAATAAGAAATACTGGAAACGGCTACAATTGATAACCAAATTTGATAAGCAGAAATGTTAATCCACTTAGATATCGGATCGTACGGCAGTAAAGGTAAAACTATTCCGGCAATAATTATGAACTTTGCAAGCGTAGTAAATTCATTTCTATCAAATTTTTTTGAAAACTGGAATAAACTTTCTTTCATCTCCACCACTATCAAAATTGTTACGAAGATTAACATAACCATCCAGGGCGGCTGCAAATAGAGTAGGGGAGTAAGGCAATAAGTAATTAAAGCAATAACTACAGAAGTTAATCCCCACTGGTTTTTAACTTTAATTTTGTTGAAATAATAAATTCCAAGTAATGCAGCAAGAACAAAACCACCGGCAAAAAATAATGTGAGAGTAACTGGATTAAGTATGTAAAGAATAAAACCAAAAATACCTATAAGAGTAATTGTACGATCAGTTCCAAACAATGACTCAAACTCAAGTTCAATATGAAGTCTTCTTTGCTCAAGTCCGATTAGTAAAGAGAAAAGAACAACCAACAAAAAGCTGCTTAAGTCTTTAGGTATTTGTGAAATTATTTCCATAGAAATTTAATTTTATTTGTTTTCTAACTGCGTTACTGCACTTATCTGCTTATTTATTTTTATTAATTACCGATTTAATTCTCATTAAGCGATTTATATCGGCGCGTTCATTTTCGTCTAATCTCATTTGGATAAAACGAACTGAGTTTTCAAATGAAGGGATAAGTATATATTCAAGTGCGTTAACTCTTCTTCGTGTAATTTCAATTTCTTTTGATAAAACTTCAACCTGCCTCTGGTACTGAGCTAACTGAAGAAGATGTTTAATTGTTTCATTTATTTTACGCACTACATTATCCAATTCGGAATTGGTATCTAAAAAACTAAAAGGTGGCTTTTCTAATTTACAATCAATAGAAAATTTTGGTACGCGAAAATTAAGCATCATTTCTAACTCTTTATTCAACTCAGTCTTTATTACCGGTGATGATAACAGTACAGTTAGATAATCACCTCTTACTAACCCGCCGCCTAAAATAAATAAGGAGTAAATTTGTTTTAAAGCTTCATTAACTGCTTGTTTAACATCAATAAATTTTTTATTTGCACTTTGTTGCAGATTAATAAGTTCATCTAATTTTTGCTTTAACAATTTATGTCCCCGATGAGCCATAGCTAAACGCCTGGTTATCTTCATTAAAATCATACGGTTTGCATTAACTGTTACTTGCATAAAAATCTATTCTTGTAAATGAATTATAATTTGAAAAATCATTCTTGCAATCTAACATTACTTTCATCTGGTTGAAGATGAACTGCAGCGTGTGTTTGATCTCCAAAATGTTCTCTAAATCTGTCCTTTAAATTATAAGCTATTTTATGAGCTTCAGAAATATTTAAAGTTGGATCAACGCTAATATGTATTTCAATAGAAATATTATGTCCGATATTTCTTGTTAATAAATTATAAGCATCATGCACGCCTTCAGTTTCTTTAGCAACTTTTATTATCTCCTCTTCAATTTCTTTAGGTAAAGATTTTTCTAAAAGATCATTAATAGCTGGCACAAATAATTTGAAAGACACATAAATTATGAAAAAGCTTACAACAATAGCTGCAAGCGGATCAAGTAAATGCCAGTTATCGCCAAGATAAATTGCGCCGCCAATTCCTAATGCAGTTCCTATGGATGAAAATGCATCAGAACGATGATGCCATGCATTTGCTATAACTACTGAGCTGTTTACATTTTTTCCGACCGCTACTGTATAATGATAAAGCGCTTCTTTTGTTATGATGGAAATAATGGCTGCTATAAGTGCAATGGGTTCCGGACTTTTAATTTGTCTTCCATAAAATAAGAAGTCTATTATTTCTATTGCACCGCTGTAAAAAATTCCAAAACCAACAAACAGTAATATCATCCCAACAATAATTGTAGCAAGCGTTTCAAACTTCCCGTGTCCATAATCGTGTGATTCATCTCTTGGCTTACTGGACGCATTTACAAAAAACAAAACAATTATATCTACAAGAAAATCAGATGATGAATGAACCGCATCAGCAATCATTGCAGCACTATGTCCAAAAATTCCCGCTAAAAATTTTATTATAACAAGTACAGTATTAAATATCGCACCAACAATAGTTACTTTAAAGATTTTTTTCTTCCTCAACTCTTCTTCAGCGTTATTGCTACCCGAGTTTTTAGAAACTGTATTTACTTCTTGATTTATCAATTATTTTAATCTTTCCCATTTTGCTTTACGACACTGTAAAATTTATCGATATATTTTTTGTGAATTCGCTTTAAAAGATGTGGTGGTAATTGTGAAACTAATTGCCAACCAATATCTAAAGTTTTTTCGATGCTTCTATTTATACCGCGTTCCTGTTTAACAAATTTTTGTTCAAAATTATCTGCAAAGTCATAAAATAAAAGATCTTCATCGGATAAAGCTTCTTTACCTAAAATTACAGTCAACTCACGGGCTTCTACACCTCGTGCATAAGAAGCAAAAAGTTGATTAGCCAAATCAGCATGATCTTCTCTTGTTTTTCTCTCACCAATTCCTTTATCGCGCAAACGGGATAACGAGGGCTGGACATCAATAGGAGGATAAATATTTTTTTTGTGCAATGATCTTGAAAGTATGATTTGTCCTTCAGTAATGTAGCCCGTTAAATCAGGAATCGGATGCGTCTTATCATCTTCGGGCATTGTAAGGATAGGGAGCATTGTAATTGAACCATTTAATCCTTGTATTTTACCAGCTCGTTCATAAAGCATTGAAAGATCTGTGTACATATAACCGGGATAACCGCGGCGACCCGGAACTTCTTTACGTGCGGCAGAAATTTCTCTGAGAGCTTCACAATAATTTGTCATATCAGTTAGAATAACCAGTACTTGCATTCCCAAGTCAAACGCAAAGTATTCAGCAGTAGTAAGAGCCATACGCGGTGTTGCAATTCGCTCGATGGTTGGATCATTTGCCAGGTTAAGAAATATAGCTGAACGTTCCAGCGCACCAGAATCCCGAAAGCTGTTTATAAAAAACTGGGCTTCTTCAAATGTAATCCCCATTGCAGCAAAAACAACTGCAAACTTTTCCTGTTTGCCAAGCACTTTTGCCTGCCGCGCAATTTGTGCAGCCAGTTCATTATGAGGCAAACCTGCACCAGAAAAAATTGGAAGCTTTTGACCGCGTACTAAAGTGTTTAATCCATCTATAGCTGAGATCCCTGTTTGAATAAATTCTGATGGATAATCACGCGCTGAAGGATTAATTGGCGAGCCGTTTACATCACGATTTTCATTTGGAATAACCGCGGGTGCATTATCAATGGGTATCCCTTGACCATTGAAAATTCTACCTAAGATTCCCGGAGCTAATCCAAATTGCATTCCGTGTCCAACAAATCTGAATCGGGCTGTAGATAAATTTAGACCTGAACCGCCCTCAAAAAGCTGAACCAAAACTTTGTTGCCGTTTACTTCTAAAACATTGCCGTGTCTTATTTCACCGCTCACTTCAATTTCAACTAACTCCTGGTATTTTACATTTTCGGAAACTTCAACAAGAACAAGCGGTCCCTGGATATCAGTTGCAGTGCGATAAAGTCTTTCCATAAATATCCTTTTAAAATCTCCTGATAATCATTTTTATATAACGCTTTCAGTTGTTACGGTTTTCTGAAAATAATCGTTAATATTTTTTATCAAATCATCAAACTCATCTAATTTATTTTCATCAATTAGCTTTGCCTGAGCAATTTTTTGTATGATATCAGAATTAAAAATCATTTGAAGATCAGCACCATTTTTTATTGCTTCTGATATTTTTTCATATAGAAAAATTATCGCTTGCAGCATTTTAAACTGTTTATTCAAAGAAGTGTAAGTATCAATTTCCTGGAAAGCACTTTGATGCAGAAAATCTTCACGAACCATTTGTGCAATTCTTAAAATCATTTTTTGTTGATCTGATAATGCTTCGAGTCCTACTAATCTTACAATTTCTTTTATCTCTTCTTCTTCTTCCAATATTGCCATTGCTGAATCACGATTATTGATTACCTCTTCACCAAATTTATCTTTGAGATAAGGATTTAATGCTTCAGTATACAACGAATAACTTGTTAACCAATTAATAGCCGGGAAATGACGTTCGTATGCTAAATGCTCATCTAAGCTCCAGAAGACTTTTACAACTCTCAAAGTTGCTTGTACAACCGGATCCGATAAATCGCCGCCCGGAGGAGAAACCGCTCCAATAATTGATATCGAACCCTCTCTATCCTCGGATGATAAACATTTAACACGCCCTCCGCGTTCATAAAATTCTGCGATACGCGAACCAAGATAAGCGGGATAACCTTCTTCGCCCGGCATTTCTTCCAATCTTCCACCCATCTCTCTTAAAGCTTCTGCCCAGCGTGATGTTGAATCAGCCATAACAGCAACATCATATCCCATATCACGATAATATTCCGCCAAAGCTATTCCTGTATAAACTGATGCTTCTCTTGCAGCAACCGGCATATTTGAAGTATTTGCAATTAATATTGTTCGCTCCATTAAAGGTTTGTTTGTATTGGGATCAATTAATTTTGGAAAATCCATCAACACATCTGTCATTTCGTTGCCTCGTTCACCACAACCAATATAAATAATTACCTGAGCATCAGCCCATTTAGCAATTTGATGTTGAACAACAGTTTTACCGCTGCCGAAAGGACCGGGGACGCAAGCAGTGCCGCCCTTGGCAAGCATAAAAAAAGTATCAATTACGCGCTGACCTGTTACAAGCGGCTCACCTGGTGTTAATCTGCTTTTGTATGGTCGTAATTTTCTTACAGCCCAATCCTGGATCATATTAAGTTTGATTTTTCCTGAATCTGTTTCAACTTCGGCAATCACATCATCAATTGTGTAAGAACCTTCATCCGCTATAGATAAAATCCTTGCTTCTTTTATATATAACGGAATCATAATCTTATGAGTGATAATTCCTGTCTCCGGAACGATTCCAATTATATCACCGGCTTTTACCGTCTGTTCATTTTTAACCTGAGGTTTAAAGCCCCATTTCTTCTGATGATTTAATCTTGGAGCAGTTACACCACGAGTGATGAAATTTCCAAATTTCTCTTTTAAAACATTCAGTGGTCTTTGAATACCATCGTAGATTGAACCAATCAAACCTGGACCGAGCGTAACACTTAATGGCTGTTCCAGACTAACAACCGGTTCACCCGGACCAATGCCCGCTGTTTCTTCATAAACCTGAATGAATGCTCTATTGCCGTGCAGCTCAATTATTTCACCTATTAACTTTAATTCGCCAACACGCACTACATCATTCATTCTTGCGTCTTCCATCTTATCTGCAACAACTAATGGTCCTGAAACTTTTGTAATAATACCCGTAACCATATTATTCCTGTTTAATTTTTATTTGAGAGTTATGGTTTTGATTTGGATCTATTCCCGGAATGGAAACGATTATAGTCCCGCCTTTTTTTTGTAGTTCAATAATTTTTTCTTTCACTTTGCCTGATAGAGTTTCTGTAATATAAATTACTGCATATTTTTTTTGATAGAACTGATCCAGCACGGAATTCAAATCATCTTTTTCATCAATTGATTTGATATCAAAATCAGTAAACAAAAATAGCTCTGCTGTAATTCTATCAGCAATTACTGCGATATCAGCCATAAGTAATCCTTAATCTTTTTTTAATCATATCGGGATCAACATTAAAATATTTTGACATCAATATTGTATGAATATTTTTAAGCTCTTGTAAAGAAATCCACAAATAAGCCACAAAGGGTTCAACTCCAAAAGATGTGTATTGGGTAAGCTGGCAAAAATTTGTCAAGTAATCATCAGCTAATTTTTCTAGCATCCAAAGTTCGCCGGAATTTAAATAAAAGTTAAGCCCTTCTGATAAAGACAAGGAATAAGGAGTAAACTGAAGCGCGATTAATTTTTCCCCGCCCTTTTCTAATACAAATTTTTTTAAAAAATCTAAATCAAGAAATCCGCCGGTGAATATTAAATCCCAATCAATAAGATTTTCCTTATCCCAATGTTTCCACCTAAGCACCTGTAACAAGTTGACAAGATCAATCCGGCGTTTTATAAAATGCTCAAGGAAAGATGATTTAGTATTGATGAAAACCTGATAAAGATTCATCAAATAAAATTTTGAGATAAGCATATCAATCCTGAATATGCTTTTATGAGCTTCATAATCATTAAGAAGATTTGGTATAAGCTCATTAAACGGTTCATCGATAATAGTTTTCTGATTTAAAAAATCTTTGATTGTTGATTCTGCAACAGTTCCTTCAGCAGATAATGTAACATTTCTTTCTATAGAATTCCATTTCTGTTTAAGAATTATTTTTAAGTTATTTAAATCGTGGTTTAACATTACTGCACTAATTATATGCGGTTCAATTGCAAGCGATTTTATTCTTTTATGCCTTTCGTGAATGAAAGATGAGACTGCGTTTTCAAGTTGTTCCTCACTCTGTACTGCAAGAAACGTTTCATAATATTCAGTGCCTCTCAATTCATCAAGCACGCCCAGCCAATTATTTTTATCACTCAATCTTAAAAATTTGCGCGAAGGCAGCAAATGACTTTCCAATACGCGGACCTGTGCAACGGCAAATGTATATCTTGTATCATTGCTAAACTCAGTTATTTGGAAATCATTTGTAAACATTAAATAAATTTTTATTTGTTTTCGACATCGCTTTTTTTATTGAATAAAATATCATTTAGCTGATATTGAACTTCCCGTCTTAAACGCTGAAGAATTTCATCAAACGTTACAAGTACTTCAAACTTTGGTGTTTGGATTATAAATCCACCGGAAAAATTTGAATTTGTAAATGAGATTTTAAGATTACCTTGTAATCCTTTGACTTTAAGGTTATTATTTACTTTGCTCAGCCAATCCTGATTAAAGATTTTTAAATCTTTTTCTAAAAATAAAATCGTTTCTTCACCAGTTGTGCATAATTGAAGCAGCTTATCGTCAACCCATTTTTCGTATGAAGTTTTATCTATCTTTTGTAAAGCTGCAAGAGTATCACTAAATACTTTATCAATCCACTTTTGACGAACTTCTAAAATCTTATTTCTAAGAAGTAAATTTGCTTGCGAGATAGTGCGGGCACTTTCTTTTTCGCAATTTTCTATTAAAGATTTTTTTAATTCCTCAGTATTTTTCTTTGTCAGCAATTCAGCTTCTTGTAAAATCTTCTTTGCATTCTCATTTGCTTCGGAAATAATTTCACTAGCTGTTTGCTCTGCTTCATTTAATATGCTTTGGATTAATTTATCAAGAGGCATTATACTTTAACCCCAAATAAAATGAAGATAGAAGCAAGCAAACCAAGCACAGCATAGAACTCAACAAACACAGCCATCACCAAAGATTTACCGGACTCTTCGGGACGTTTAGCTGTTAATCCAACTCCCGCAGTACAAACTTTCCCTTGAAAAATTGCTGTTAATCCACCGATTCCAACCGGTATTCCGACCAGCAATAACGCTAATCCCTGAGCATCCGTAAGTGGAACAATATTACCAGCAACAATTCCAATTTTTTGTAAGATTAAGAATGCGATAACAAAACCATAAATACCTTGTGTACCGGGGAGAGCAAGCAAGACTAAAAATCGTCCGAAATTTTTTGGATTATCACTCATAGCTCCGGCACTAGCTTGCCCCACATATCCAATACCAATGGCAGAAGAAACACCGGGTATGGTAACAGCAATAGCTGCGCCTAATAGTGCGAACACAATTCCAAAGGTCATAATTACTCCTGTCCTTTTATTTTTGTGAATTTTAAATTTAGTTTGAAAGGTTCAAAAGGTTCACCGCCGCCTTCGTAAAACTTTCCAAAAAATTCTACATACTGTAACCGTGCAGTGTGGATAAATCCACCTAACGCATTGATGACAATATTTAATAAATGTCCTGCAACTAAAACGATTGGCATTAATATATAACCCAAATATGGAATACCAAACGTAAGTTTAGCAAGAAAATTTACAACACCGGCTATAACTCCGGTTGCCAATCCTAAAGCAAACAATCTTGCATAAGAAAGTACATCGCCTAATAAACCTGAAACCTGATATAGCGAATAAAAACCTAATGCAAATCTTGCAAAGGGATTTTTTGATGATCGTCCCGAAAAAATTAAAATGATTGCAGCAGCAGCAATTAATAAAACATATCCGGCTTTACTTAACCAAATAGTTTGCATTTGAGAAGCGGCAAATAATGTAATGACACCAGTTATAATCATTAGCCACGGGAATTGATCGAACCAAGCAGCAGCTTTTTGCTTATGACGAATGTTCCAATAAAATTTAAGAAAGATGCCAAGACTTATATGTATTACTCCTAAACTTAAAGCGAACAATAAAAATCCCATTTGGTTTTCTAAAGGATTTAATAAAATAAGTTTATTCAGTATAGTAAATGGTTCTGGCAATTCAGAAGGCGATAAACCAAAGAAACCACCAGTAAAAATTCCAACAACAGTCGTCATAATTCCTGAGTAGAAAAGTATTCTTAATAGTTTTTTTGTATTTGGGGTTTGATTGCCAAATTTTTTTAATGCAATAAAGGAACCAAGCGTTACAATTAATCCGTAACCGGCATCTGTTAAACAAATACCAAAATACAAGGCAAAGAACGCACTAAGAAAAGGTGTTGGATCTAATTGCCAATATTTTGGACGACTGTAAAGATCAGTTACAAATTCAAATGGTTTTACCAAAGTTGGGTTGTCATAATCAGACGGAGGATTATCATCACTTGCGGGGTCTTCAAAAAACCATCCTACATTGTTTGAAATTTTTTTCAATTCGTATTCAAACTTTGGAATATCAGTTTCTCGGATCCATCCAATAATAATTTTTGTAAAATTACTTTGAAGCATATTATCCGCTTGATGATATCGTTCAAGTTTATTGCTTAGATAATCTTCAAGTATAAATAGACTTGGAAGTACTGAACTTTTCTTTTTCAACTCTCTACCATAATCCAATAATTTCTTGTTGAGCAAAATATTTTGTTTTGTGAGGTCTCGATATATTTCTTCAGTAGTTCCGTTAATATCGCCAAGTTGAATTGTTTGTAACTTCTGATTTTCAATCCATTTTAGGAAAGTATTAATTCTTTCGATTTTTGCTATTACCATTAGGAGAGTATCAGTTTTAGTCTCATTCAATTTTTCAACAACACATTCTTCTCCCAAAAATCCTTTAATCTCTTCGATAATTTTTGCTGATAATGTGATTGGGATTGAAATAATTTTAACAAAAGTTTTGTTAGTATTTTTGAATTCACCAAGACTATATTTTAACCCTTTAAAGAAATTTAACTGTTTAAGTATGTGATTATTTTGTCTGAATTGTTTCTGAATTTTATGTTCTTCTTCTTCTATCTTTTGAACATCTTCATAAATAGAATTGATTGAGAACTGTTCAATGTTTTCAAACTCATCTAAACTCACAAACTCTTTTGGAGTTACAAGATTTTCTATAAAGGATTTTTTTGGTCTGATTTTTTCTAGCCGATCAATAATCCATTTTACGCGGGTTAATTTGTCTTCTGACTTTTGGATTATCCCTGTGATTCGGGATTCTGTTTCACTTTTTTTTATAGTTAATTGCTCTGCAAATTGTGATTCAACAGAGACAAACTGAACGCTACTCATTTTTTGCAATCCGCTTAAAACTTCATCCCGTGCTGAAGGCAGCGTTAGTAAAAAAACTTTTTTAATTCTGCTTAGTGCCATTACTGAAGAACCAATTTTTTTAGATATTCAAGTACCAAACTGAAATTTCTTTCAGCTAAACTGTTAAGCTCATTTATTTGTTGCTCAATTTGTCTGTCAATTTCAGAAACACTTTGCCCGGTTTCCTTTTTAATTTCATTACATCTTAATTGAGCTTTCTCTTTAGCTTCAGCCATTATTTTTCTATTATTGAAAAGCGAATCCTTTTTTGCCTGGTCAACTATAAGTTTTGCTTTTTCTTTGGCTTCTGCA
>Ga0210027_1000880_pt1 | contig 29231 bp, 31 predicted proteins | sample CryGeymeta201510_FD_183978 | JGI IMG/M metagenome (GOLD analysis project Ga0210027, IMG submission 183978) | Groundwater microbial communities from Crystal Geyser aquifers in Utah, USA - Crystal Geyser metaG 2015-10 (SPAdes) (version 2) | ecosystem: Environmental > Aquatic > Deep subsurface >...
TATTACTTTCTGGCGCCGCTTCGGTATAAACACTACATGATATTTACAGTCCCACCGGGTATGACTCAAACTCTGATATTCTTTCATTGCGAATCTCCATTCTTTTAGTCGAGAAAGAAGATTCACAGCGATCGACGTATAGGTCAAACCTTGGTGAGTCCCCCGGCATAGCCGGGGGTTTACCTTGTTAAATTAAGATAAGAATAGTCATTGATAATAGTCTACATTTTCGTTACATTGCCCTTTTCACCAATCAATCTCTGGAAACCGCAAATAATGAAGATGCCTAGCCTTGGCGCTCTGCTTGCCGTTGCTGTTTTCGCTTTCTCCGCACTGGCGTCGGCCGATGAAGTGGTAGTCTATTCCACCCGCGAGGAGCATCTGATCAAGCCAATTTTCGATGCCTACACCAAGGACACCGGCGTCAAGATCAAGTTAGTCACCGACGTAGAAAATTCGCAGATGCAGCGCCGTCTCAAGGTCGAGGGTAAAGACACACTGGCAGACATGCTGCTCACGGTGGATGCGGGCAACCTGTGGGAGGCCGCCAGGGAAGGCTTGCTCAGGCCAGTGCAATCGAAAGTGCTGAGCGCCCACATCCCGGCCCACCTGCGCGACCCCGGCAACCAATGGTTCGGCCTGTCGGTACGTGCCCGTACCATTTTCTACAACACCCGGAAGGTAAGGCCCGCCGAGCTGTCCACTTATGAAGACCTGGGCAGCCAGAAATGGAAAAACCGGCTGTGCCTGCGTACCTCGATGAAGATCTACAACCAGTCGCTGGTGGCGATGATGATCGCCGAGCACGGCGAGGCCAAGGCCGAGCAGATCGTCAAATCCTGGGTCGCCAACCTCGCCTCGGCCCCCTTCCCCAACGACACTGATATGCTGGAAGCCATTGCCTCAGGACAGTGCGATGTCGGCATCGCCAACACCTATTATTTCGGCCGCCTGATGAAGAAAAAACCGGGCCTTCCGATCGGCATTTTCTGGCCGGACAAGAATGGAAAAGGCGTCCATGTAAATATTTCCGGCGCCGGTATCACCAAATACGCCAAGCATGAAAAAGAAGCGATCAAACTGCTGGAATGGCTTTCTTCCAAGAAGGCACAGGACATGCTCGCCGACGTCAACCTGGAATATCCGGCCAATCCGGCGGTAAAGTGCGATCCGGTGGTGGCCGCATGGGGCAGCTTCAGGCATAACCAGATCAACGTCGCCAAAGCGGGTGAATTGCAGGCAGCGGCGGTGAGGTTGATGGATAGAGCAGGATACAAGTGACAAGGATATAGCCAAAAATCCTCAAGACCTGGGCGTGAGAGCCCTTCCCGCTCACGGCGCAAGTCTCTCCAGTAGACAGACCGTGCTATCCCCGGCGCCAAGCCACCACAACCACGCTTTCCGAAAAAAGAACGGCACCCCGGCTGGCCGTGGATCATGTGGCAACACTCAGGGCTCAGGGCTAAAAAACATGTTCGCCAAAAACACACAATTCGGCCTGGGCGTCGGCTTCACGCTGGTGCTGTTGCTGATGTTCGCTCTTACGCTGGTGGGCCTGCAGCAGATGGACGCCATCAACGTGCGGCTGGAACACATTGTCGAAGAAAATAACGTCAAGACCGAGCTTGCCACCGTCATGCGTGATTCGTTGCGGGAACGGGCGATCAGCATGCATACCATCGTAGTGTTAAAAGATGCGTTCGAGCAGGATGACGAACGCCTGCGCCTTTACAGTTATGGAGAAAATTTTTTGGTCGCCCGGCAGCAGTTGGATCAGATGGGTTCCAGCATGGAAGAGAAGCTGGTCATGGCCGAAATCAGCAACCTCACCCAGACCACCCAGCCCCTGGTCATCAAAGCCGTCGAACTCGCCATGGAACACGATCCATCGACTTTTGACGTGCTGCAGCATGAAACCATCCCGGCACAGAAGCGCCTGTTACATGAACTGGACGACCTGCTCAAGCTGCAGCACGATGCAACAAAAAAAGCGGCACAAGAGGCGGCACAGGCTTACCGCGAAACCCGGACGCTGATGCTCTTGCTGGGCGCGTCGGCTTTGCTTCTCGGCATTGGCATCGCCATTCTGGTCACCCGCCGCGCAGCGCAGCATACCCATGAAATTGAACACGCCGCCCACATCAAGTCCGAATTCGTCGCCAACGTCAGTCATGAGATACGCACCCCGATGAACGGCATCCTCGGTATGGCCGCGTTGCTGCTCGACACCCGGCTCACTCCGGAGCAGCGGGATTACGCCGAGACAGTGCGCACCTCAGCGGAATCCCTGCTCGCCATCATCAATGACATCCTCGACTTTTCCAAGATCGAGGCCGGCAAACTGGATATGGAAACAGAGGACTTCGACCTGCGCGAGATTGTTGCGGAAGTGGCGGAACTCCTGGCGGGGCAGGCGCAAAGCAAAGGCCTCGAGTTGCTCTACGACATTCCGCCCGGACACGATTTCCGTTTGCGCGGCGCCACCGGGCGCCTGCGCCAGATTCTCACCAATCTGACCGCCAATGCGGTTAAATTCACCGATGTCGGCGAAGTACTGCTGAGAGTAATCCCCGAGAAGGAAGAAACCGGTGCCATCACGCTGCGTTTCGAGGTCAAAGACACCGGCATCGGCATCAGCGAGGAAGGCCACCGGCGCCTGTTCCGATCCTTCTCCCAGGGCGACGGATCGGCCACCCGCAGGCACGGCGGCACCGGGCTCGGCCTGGTCATCTCCAAACAACTCACGGTGATGATGGGCGGTGAAATCGGTGTGGACAGCAGCCCCGGACAGGGCAGCACCTTCTGGTTCAGGCTGCGCCTGGACAGACAGACTGAGCGCCCGGTTCAGCCCGGTCTTCTTGCCCCGCACGGGTTGCGCGTGCTCATCGCCAGCAGCAACGCCGATTGCCGCGCCATCCTGGAACATCAACTCGAATTCTGGCAAGTCCCCTGCGCCACAGTTGCTACCGGCGAAGAGGCCTTGATGCGGCTATCTGCCGCACAGGATGAGAATACCCTATTCAACCTGGTGATCCTCGATACCGCCCTGCCCGATTACGACATCATCACCCTGTCGCGCCTGATCAAGAACGACACCAGGCAGGCACCGCCGCGCTTGGTGCTGCTGGCCCCTGTCGCGTTGCGTGCCCACCAGGAGGAAATGATCGCAGCCGGCATGGACATCATGCTCACCAAACCAGTGCACCCGAACAAGCTTGAAGCCGTCCTGGTGGGTACGCTGCAACCAGTACGCGACCATCCTACCGACTCGACGCTACGTCCCGCCGGAAAAATTTCGCCCTCGGCGCGAGTTTTGATCGTGGAAGACAACGCGGTCAACCGCAAGGTGGTGCTCTACATGCTGCAAAAACTCGCGCTTCAGACCGAGAGCGCCAGCAACGGACGGGAAGCGCTGGAAGCGCTGGCGAAAAGCCACTACGACCTGGTGCTAATGGACTGTCAGATGCCGGAACTGGATGGCTTCGAAGCCACTGCCGCGATCCGTCGCCGCGAACGAGCCTCGCACGCAAAAAGGATACCGATTATCGCCATGACCGCCAACGCCATGCACGGCGACCGGGAAAAATGCTTAGCGGCAGGCATGGATGATTACCTGACGAAACCGCTGGAACTTGAAAACCTGGAGTCCGCACTTAAAATATGGCTGCCGCATACGATCTTTCGCGGGCTTCAGCCCGCAGAAAGTTGGAGTCCCCTTGTGGGGCATACGATCTTTCGCGGGCTTCAGCCCGCAGAAAGTCGGAGTCCCCTTGTGGGGCATACGATCTTTCGCGGGCTTCAGCCCGCAGAAAGTCTGAGTCCCTTTGTGGGGCAGTTGGACGACAACGCGTCATACCCGACTACGGAAACGCCGCCTATCGATCTTGAACACCTATACGACACATTCCATCAGGATCATAAAATCGTTGAGGAATTGCTGGCACTTTATCTCGACACCACGCCGCCGCTCCTCGAGCGACTTAAAACCGCGACCGAACTGAAGGATATCGCAGGCGCCAAGGCCGCCCACGAACTCAAGGGCGCATCCGCTTATATCGCCGCACTGAAAATGGCCGATCTGGCGCGTGAAGCTGAACAGGCGATCAGGAATGAAGCCTGGGAGCAAGCCGGAGAAGTTGTGGAACAGATGGAAACAGCGTTCATCCGCGTTCTGGCTTTTGCCCACCAGAGCAAGGAGGAGGCCATCCCTCAATAGGTAATCGTCTTCCAGTCGTCATCCATAACCCGGGTGACGAAGGTCGCTGCGCCGGCAATGCCCGTGCATTCCGGCACCAGCTCCTCCTGTGCCACGTCGCAAGGCTCCATCGCCCCACCACAGGCAAAGAACTTGACGCCGAGATCAGAAGCATCCTTCATGAAGCCGTAGACTGATTTGGCCCGGTTGTCGCTGGGGAAAATATTTTCGGCCACGCCCTTGATCAACAGGCGCACAGATCGACTGGCAAAATAGACCTCCACGCCCATGTCCATCGCAGCCGCAGCGGCGGCCTGGAAGAATGGCGTACCGCACACATGAGGATGATCCGGGTCGACCGTCAGCAGCATGATTGCAAGTTTGTCAGCCATAGCTAAATACCGTACCCGATTTGACGCGATGCGTCAAATGAACAACCCCTGCGGCAAGGGGCGGGGCATTCCCTGTCATTCCGAGCATGGCGAGGAATCTTAATATCCCTCACTTCGTTTGGGATGACAACAAACAAACGCCGCAAGCGATGGGGAATTGCACCCATAGAGATTAAAAAAGGCCCACCGCCTAATGCCTGTGGGCCTTGTCTTCCGTGAGTCCTGCACCTGGTGGCGACTATTAGTGCTCGACCTTTTCCAGCTTTTCTTTCCTGATGCTGATATCCGCCTTCTGCTTCAGGCTCGCCAGGTAGGCCGAAGAATATTCTTGTGCCAGCGCCTGCCGCAACGGGTTGGCGTAGGATTTCTTCTTCGCCGGATCGATTGCGCCGGGCTCGACAACCTTGCTGACCTTGATCAGGGTATACCCGCCCTTGGCGTTCTCGATACCCGTATAGGCTGGCAGTTTGCCCGCGTCCGTCCGGAAAATCTGGTTTAACACATCCCTGCCCATACTGGAGGCATTTTCACGGCTGATCAGGATAGTCGCACCCCATTTCAAATCGGCAACTGCATCCCCTTTCTGCAGGCTGGCTAACGCATCCTTGCCCTGCTTCACCGCCATGGCATTGCCCTGTTCACGTAGCAGGCGCTTGGCCAGTTCCGTGTTCAACTCCTCGAACGGTTTATAGCTGGCAGCCTTGTATTCTGCTACGCGCGCGGCCACCAGCGTGTTCGGCGCGACCTCGACCGCTTCAGTGTTGCGTTTGAGCTTGAGCGCGTCCTCCGAAAATACCGTCTGCAACAGCTTGGGATGATTCAGCGGGGTCATGCCCCCCCCTTTTTTGCTGATCCACGGGCTAGATTGAATCTTTAATTTCAGCGCGTCAGCCACTGGCTTGAGGCTATCCGGCTGCTCGTAAACCGTGTTGCTGAAAGTTTCCGCCAGCTCGGCAAATTTCTTGACCGCCTTCTGTTTCTTCAGTTCCTGAGCGATTTCTCCCCTGACCTCATCGAAGCCGCGAGCACCGCCACCCCTGATCGCTGTCAATTTGATAATATGAAAACCGAAATTGGACTGAACCAAGGCAGAGATTTCTCCATCCTTCATGCCAAACGCGGCATCCTCAAACGGCTTGACCATCGCACCGCGAGCAAAGAAACCCAGATCGCCTCCTTTGGCCGCAGAACCCGGGTCCTTGGAGTGCTGCTTGGCGATCTCCTCGAACTTTGTTGGATTCTGTTTGATTTCTTTCAGCATCTGCTCAGCCTGACTGCGTTCGGCAATCAGGATATGGCTCGCTCTGCGTTGCTCCGGTTCATGGTATTGGGCGCTATGCTCGTCATAATATTTTTTCACTTCTTCTTCGCTGACAGCCATCTGCTGCTGCATCTCATCCGCCGACAAGACCACGTAATCAAGCCGAACCTGCTCGGGGACAAGGAATTCCTCGCGGTGTTTGTCATAGTAGGCCTTGACGGCGGGGGGATCCACTTTCAGTTGAATCATGTATTGCTCGGGCACTAGCATCGCCTGGCTGATTTCTCGCTGTTGCTCGGCCAACCGCACCACCATTTCCTCTGAGGCGTGCGGCACGGCAACGCCATGGGACAGTCCTTCGAACAACTGCTGAATTACCAGATTCTGGCGCAAACGACTCTCGAAAACCGCAGGCGTCATGTCTTGGGCTCGTGTCATGGATTCATACCGGGACTGGGAAAACTTGCCATCCTGCTGGAATTCCGGGATATCGGCAATAATCGAGGCGAGCAGCGTATCGGGCAGCTTGAACCCGACGCGATTAGCCTCCATGGCCAGCAAGCGCTGCTGAACCAGCTCATCCAGGACGGACTGGCGAACTTCTGGACGATCCAGTATAGCTGGATCAAAGCGCTCGCCCATCGCACCACGCATCCGTCCCTGTTGTTCCTTTAAAGCCCGGCTGAATTCCTGCCCGCTGATGTTTTGGCCATCCACCTGAGCTACAATGTCAGCCTTGTCACCACCACGAATGTAGGAGTCCACCCCCCATAGTGCGAAAGGAATGGTAATCAGGCCCAGGATAATTTTGACGATTAAACCCTGAGCACGGTCTCGAATGATTTCCAACATATTACGAACACCTCGGCCCCATAGCGGGCAAGTACAAAAAAATGGGCGAAACAGCGTTCGCCCATGGTTGGCGGAGTGGACGGGACTCGAACCCGCGACCCCCGGCGTGACAGGCCGGTATTCTAACCGACTGAACTACCACTCCATATACCTAAAAACTTCAAAACTCAATGGTGGGTGCTGACGGGGTCGAACCGCCGACATTCGCCTTGTAAGGGCGACGCTCTACCAACTGAGCTAAGCACCCGAAGTCGGCTAGTTTACAGTATCCTTCAGCGCTTTGCCAGAGCGGAACTTCGGCACTTTAGCCGCCTTGATCTTGATGGTTGCACCGGTGCGAGGATTGCGGCCATTGCGGGCGGCGCGTTTGCCCACATAGAACGTACCAAAACCAACCAGGGTAACCATATCACCCTTTTTTAGCGCGACTTTAACGGCGCCAATCGCAGCGTCCAGAGCGCGGCCAGCAGCAGCCTTGGACATATCGGCGGATTTAGCGATTGCATCAATCAACTCGGATTTGTTCACGTGTAGTCCCCTTTCTATTCGGTTAAGAAACAAGCTTGATCCTGCATACACGTTATAACAAGCCACAAAACTATGTGTCAAGCGGTTTCAGCAAAATCAACCTAATTAAATGGCGTTATATAAGGTGCTTCGGGCAGATAGCAAACTTTGGGCCACAAACATAACGGATATCATGAAAATAAAAAAGCCAACCCGGTCAGTGAGTTGCCGGATTGGCTTTGAGCGAAGCGCGATACGGGTTAATGCTTGATAACGGCGTCTTTTGTTTTCTCCTCAACCGGCGGTATGGGCGTGCTAATAACCACCTCTGGCAGCGCCTCCGGCTTGCGCTCGAGCGCATGAGCGAGCACTTCGTCGATCCACCTGACCGGCTGGATATCCAGATGGTTTTTGATGTTATCCGGGATCTCGACCAAATCCTTGACGTTCTCATGCGGGATCAAGACCGTTTTAATCCCGCCACGATGAGCGGCCAACAGTTTCTCTTTCAACCCGCCGATCGGCAAAACCTCACCACGCAGCGTGATCTCGCCGGTCATCGCGACATCGGCCCGCACCGGAATTCCGGTCAGGATGGATACCATTGCGGTGGTGATGGCAATGCCCGCGCTAGGTCCATCCTTGGGCGTGGCGCCTTCCGGCAGGTGAACGTGGATGTCGTTCTTCTGATAAAAATCCTCGGGAATGCCCAGCGCTCGTGAGCGGCTGCGTACCACGGAAAGCGCCGCCTGGATCGATTCCTGCATCACCTCGCCGAGCTTGCCCGTGGTAATCATCTTGCCCTTGCCGGGCAGCGCCACCGCCTCGATAGTTAGCAACTCGCCACCCACTTCAGTCCAGGCAAGACCCGTCACCTGGCCAACCTGGTTGTTCAGCTCGGCCATACCGTAGCTGTAACGGCGTACGCCCAGGTACTTATCCAGGCCACGCGCGGTTACTGCAATCTTGCCTTTGCTCTTCCTGAGCAGCAGAAATTTCACCACCTTGCGGCAAATTTTGGCGATTTCCCGCTCCATGCTACGCACCCCCGCCTCGCGAGTGTAATAGCGGACAATGTCGCGCACGGCGCTTTCGGCGATACTGATCTCTTCCGCTTTAAGCCCGTGCAACTTTAACTGCTTCGGCAGCAGGTAGCGCATCGCGATGTTGATCTTCTCGTCTTCGGTGTAGCCGGACAGGTGAATCACCTCCATCCGGTCAAGTAGCGGGCCGGGGATGTTCATGGAGTTGGATGTGGCCACAAACATCACGTCGGACAGGTCATACTCCACCTCGACATAGTGGTCGACGAAGGTATGGTTCTGCTCCGGGTCGAGCACTTCCAGCAACGCCGAGGAGGGATCGCCGCGAAAATCCGTTCCCATCTTATCCACTTCATCCAGCAGGAACAACGGATTACGCACGCCAGCCTTGGTCATGCTCTGCAACACCTTGCCCGGCATGGAGCCGATATAGGTGCGGCGATGGCCACGAATTTCGGCTTCATCACGCACTCCGCCCAGCGCCATGCGAATGAACTTGCGATTGGTTGCGCGGGCGATGGACTGGCCCAGGGAGGTTTTGCCCACGCCGGGCGGGCCGACCAGGCACAGAATCGGCGCCTTGAATTTATCCACGCGCTGCTGCACTGCCAGATATTCGACAATACGTTCCTTGACCTTCTCCAGACCGTAGTGATCCTTCTCCAGCACCGCTTCGGCCGCTTTCAGATCCTTGCTGATCTTGGTTTTCTTCTTCCACGGCAACCCGGTCAGAACGTCAATGAAGTTACGCACCACCGTCGCTTCCGCCGACATCGGCGACATCAGACGCAGTTTTTTCAATTCGGATTCAGCCTTGGCAAGTGCCTCCTTGGGCATGGAAGCCGCCTTGATTTTCTTTTCCAGCTCATCCAGATCCGAGCCTTCCTCCGTATCGCCCAGCTCTTTCTGGATCGCCTTGACCTGCTCATTCAGGTAATACTCGCGCTGACTCTTTTCCATCTGGCGTTTGACACGGCCGCGAATGCGTTTTTCCACCTGGAGGATATCGATTTCCGCATCCAGAATGCCGAGCATGTACTCCAACCGTTTTTGCACGTTCACCATTTCCAGGATTTCCTGCTTCTGCTCGATCTTGAGCGGCAGGTGAGCGGCGATGGTGTCAGCCAGGCGCCCCGCCTCATCAATGCTGGCCAGCGACGTGAGTATCTCCGGTGGAATCTTCTTGTTGAGCTTGACGTACTGGTCGAACTGCGCGAAAAGACCGCGACGCAATGCCTCGATCTCGTTATCTTCGCCATCTTCCTGCGCGATCAGGTCGGCTTCCGCGACAAAGTGGGTCTTGGCATCGGAAAACTGAGTAACCCGAGCGCGCTGGCTGCCTTCCACCAGCACCTTGACGGTGCCATCGGGCAGTTTCAACATCTGCAGGATGCTGGCCATGCAGCCGACCGCATACAGGTCCTCCGGTACGGGCTCGTCCTTGGCTGCGGACTTCTGAGCCACCAGCATGATGTGTTTCCCGGACTCCATGGCAGTTTCCAGCGCCTTGATGGATTTGGGACGGCCTACGAACAGTGGGATCACCATGTGAGGGAATACCACCACATCGCGCAGTGGCAGCAGCGGCAGTGTCACGGATTGATCTAATGAGTCATTGTGTACAGTCATGGGATCCACCTGAGTTAACTTACAACTACGAAAGTAGGGACGACTTGCGGCAATTCAAGTGCATCTGAAAAAATTTGAACGCCACCGCTGAGAAGCGGCGGCGAAACATCAGGCAGTACCGGCCACCTTCGGCTGATCGGCGTAAATCAGGATCGGTTGACTCTCCCCCCTGACCACCCCATCGTCGATCACTGCCTTGGTGACATTGCTCATGGAGGGCAGGTCGAACATGATATCCAGCAGGGTATGTTCCAGAATCGAACGCAAACCTCGAGCGCCGGTCTTTCTCGCCAGCGCTTTCTTGGCGATGGCGAGCAGCGAATTTTCCCTGAACTCTAATTCGACACCTTCCATCGCGAAGAGTTTTTGATACTGTTTGATCAGAGCATTCTTGGGCTCGGTCAGAATGCGCACCAAGGCATGCTCGTCGAGATCCTCGAGTGTCGCGACAACAGGCATACGACCGACAAATTCAGGGATCAGGCCGAACTTAATCAGGTCTTCCGGTTGGACATCACGCAGTACGGCGCCGATTTCCTTGCGGTCATCCTTGCTCTTCACTTCTGCGCCGAAGCCTATCCCGCCCTTTTCGGAGCGCATGCGAATCACCTTATCCAGGCCGTTGAACGCGCCACCGCAGATAAACAGAATGTTGGTGGTATCAATCTGAACGAAATCCTGATTGGGGTGTTTGCGTCCGCCCTGTGGCGGTACCGAAGCGGTAGTGCCCTCAATCAGCTTGAGCAGTGCTTGCTGCACCCCTTCGCCGGACACATCGCGGGTAATCGACGGGTTGTCGGATTTGCGTGAAATTTTGTCGATTTCATCAATGTAGACAATACCACGCTGCGCCTTCTCCACATCGTAATCACATTTCTGCAGCAGTTTCTGGATGATGTTTTCGACATCCTCGCCGACGTAACCAGCCTCAGTCAGCGTGGTGGCATCGGCGATAACGAAAGGCACGTTGAGCATACGCGCTAGAGTCTGGGCCAGCAGGGTCTTGCCGGAGCCGGTTGGGCCAATCAGCAGGATATTGCTCTTGGCCAACTCGACCTCGTCGGTCTTCGAGCTGTTCTTGAGCCGCTTGTAATGATTGTAAACTGCGACCGAGAGGATTTTCTTCGCCTTCGGCTGATCGATCACGTATTCGTCGAGCATCTGGCAGATTTCCTGCGGCACAGGCAGGTCGGAAGCTCCACCCTTTGCCGACTGATCGCCCTGCGCCTCCTCGCGAATAATATCGTTGCACAGTTCGACGCACTCATCGCAGACAAACACGGACGGGCCGGCAATCAACTTACGCACTTCATGTTGGCTCTTGCCGCAGAACGAGCAGTAAAGCAGTTTTTCGCCGCCGGTTTTATCAGACATTTTCAGTTTTCCTCAAATATATTGGGCATCAACCAGCAATATCGGTTCTATTCGCCAGCACTTTATCCACCAACCCATATTTCACCGCTTCCTCGCTGCTCATGAAATTATCGCGGTCGCTATCCTTTTCAATGGTTTTAATGGACTGGCCGGTGTGGTGAGCCAGCATCGTATTCAGACGCTGCCTCAAGTACAGGATTTCCTTGGCATGAATTTCAATATCGGAGGCCTGGCCCTGAAAGCCACCCGACGGTTGATGAATCATCACCCGGGAGTTCGGCAGGCAGAAGCGTTTGCCCTTGGCGCCGGCCGCAAGCAAAAACGAGCCCATGCTGGCGGCTTGGCCCAGGCAGAGTGTGCTGACATCCGGCTTGACAAACTGCATGGTGTCGTAAATCGACATGCCGGCGCTGACCGAGCCACCCGGCGAGTTGATGTAGAAGAATATGTCCTTGTCCGGATTGTCCGACTCCAGGAACAGCATCTGCGCCACGATCAGGTTGGCCGTCAAATCGTTGACCGGCCCAACCAAAAAAATCACCCGCTCCTTGAGCAAACGAGAATAAATGTCGAATGCGCGCTCGCCACGCCCGCTCTGCTCGATCACCATCGGGACCAAACCCAGGTTTTGCGGCTCCCAGTTCTGACTCTGAATCATTGATTATTCCCCATCAGTTCATCAAAAGCGGAAGTCACTTCCACCACTTCGGCGCGTTCCAGCACCCACTGAACCACATTGTCTTCAATAACCAAGGATTCGACCGAAGCCAGGCGATTCGGTTCAGCATAATACCAAGCCAACACATGCTCCGGCTGCTCATAGCTCTGCGCCAGATCATTCACCAGCTCGCGCACCTGCTCAGGCTTGGCCAGCAACTGGTGCGCATTAACCAGTTCCGACATGATCAAACCGAGGCTGACGCGGCGACGCGCCTGATCCTCGAACAAATGGGCCGGCAGCGAAATATCGCCGCTAGCGCTCAAGCCACGGGCACGCAAATCTTCGCCAGCCTGCTGGCGAAGATTGTCAATCTCCATCTCGATCAACGACCTGGGCTGCTCGAATGGCGTCGCGTCGAGCAGAGCCTGCATCACACGCTCCTTGACCCGACCGTCGATGCGCTTTTTTACTTCGCGCTCCAGATTGGCCTTGATTTCGCTGCGCATGGTTTCCATACTGCCGTCCGATACGCCCAGCGACTTGGCGAAATCCGCATCGACTTCCGGCAGTTTCGGCTCGGCCACCCGATTCAGCGTCACCGCGAAAATCACGGTTTTCCCAGCCAGTTCCTTGGCATGATAATCTTCGGGAAAAGTTAATTCAAACGACTTGCTCTCGCCTGCCGTCATGCCCAGGATAGCCCCCTCGAAATCCTTCAGCGTCTGGCCTTCGCCCAGCACCAGCTTATAGCCCTGGGCCTGGCCACCCTGGAATTCCTCGCCATTCAGGGTGCCGCGATAGTCAATTTCGACCTGGTCGCCGGTTGCGGCTTGGCGCTCGACTGGCGCATAGGTCACGCGCTGCTTGCGCAGGATTTCGATGGTTTTATCTACCTCGGCATCGCCAACCGCCACCTGCGGGCGATCAATCGCTACCCCGCTGATATCGCCCACCACCACGTCGGGATAAACTTCGAAACTCGCAGTGAATTGCAGATGCTCAGACTCGCCATCGACCGGCATGGGCTCGATCCGAGGATAACCCGCCACCTTCAGGTTCTGCGCTCTGACCGCTTCGGCAAAATTTTTCTGCACCATTTCGCCCAGCACTTCCTGACGTACCTGGCCGCCATATTGCTGCTCCACAATCTTCATCGGCACCTTGCCGGGACGGAAACCATCCATCTTGACCGTGCGCGCCAACCGTTTGAGCCTGTTTCCCACTTCCGCTTCCATATTGGCGAACGAGACCGCCAGATTGAGCGTACGTTGCAGCGAGCTGGGGTTTTCCGTAATCGTTTCCATTCCTGTCCCTCTAAATTAAAGACTGTTGCATGTCTGGTGCGAAAGGGGGGACTCGAACCCCCACGCCTTGCGGCGCTGGAACCTAAATCCAGTGCGTCTACCAATTCCGCCACTTTCGCAAAAACCTATAGTGTAATATATTCAATGGTCGGCTGTCAGCTTCTAGTAGCCCGTTTCACCGAAACGGGGACAAATGAAACGGATGGATTTTTTCGCTAGGCTAGGCGCAGACCCGCCGCCGTATGGGGTATACGGCAAGGGAATGCAACGACGCATGGTGGAAAAAGACGCCGTTTCATGTCTTCGGTTTGGCGGAACAGGCTACTAACTTCCTTTTCCGCGAGTCATCCTACCTGAAAACCCTATGCCTCAACACTATGAAAATTTTCCGGTGGCATCCGTCTTGCTGCCAAAACGGCTGCGCCGCCCGGTTAGCGTCATTTACGCTTTTGCCCGTGCGGCTGACGATTTCGCCGATGAAGGCGATCTCAACGATACCACGCGACTGGCTCTGCTCGGCGGCTTTCGTACCGAACTGGACAAGATCGGAGCCAGCCTGCCGCCAGCAACACCACTCTTCCACGAGCTAAAAGAAATCATCGACCGCCATCGCCTGCCGTTGCAAGCTTTTTATGACCTGCTCGACGCTTTTTCCCAGGATGTCGTTAAAAAACGCTACGCCCACTTCGGCGAGGTGATGGATTACTGCCAGCGCTCCGCCAATCCGGTCGGCCTGCTGCTGCTCCACCTTTACGACGCAGCGACGGAACGCAACATCAGCTACTCGAACGCCATTTGTTCCAGCCTGCAACTGATCAACTTCCTCCAGGATATCGCCATCGACTACCACGACAAGGACAGGATTTACCTGCCGCAGGACGAACTGGCTAAATACCGCATCACTGAAACGCAAATCGCGCGCGGAGACAGTGGCGGCCTGTGGAAACCCTTCATGCAATTCCAGATCGAGCGCACCCGCAAGCTGCTGCAGGCGGGGGCGCCGCTCGGCAACGTGCTGCGCGGCCGGATCGGCCTGGAAATGCGCATGATCATCCTGGGCGGCGAAACCATCCTGCGCAAGCTGCACAAATCCGGCGGCGATATCTTCAATGACCGTCCGCTGATCAAGCCTGGCGACTGGATCTTCATGTTTTACCGGGCTCTGCGAAAAAAATGAAAGAACACGCCTTGACACCTGACCAATACTGCCAGGAACGGGCCGCAAAAAGCGGCTCCAGCTTCTACTACAGCTTCCTTTTCCTGCCGTCGCAGAAGCGTCGGGCGATCACCGCCCTGTATGCCTTCTGCCGCGAAGTAGACGATGTCGCCGACGAATGCCACGATGTGGCCATCGCCCGCGCCAAGCTTGCCTGGTGGCGCAATGAAGTCTCCAATCTCTTCGCCGGTATCCCAGAGCACCCCGTGGGGCAGGCCTTGGCACCGCTGGTTTTGGAATTCGGCCTACCCGCCGCAGAATTCGATGAAATCATCACCGGCATGGAAATGGATCTAACCTGGAACCGCTATGCCGATTTCGACCAGCTCCAGCTCTATTGCCACCGTGTGGCGGGCGTGGTGGGACTGCTTTCCGCACGCATTTTCGGTTACCGGGATGCGCGCACCGAAGCCTACGCCCACGACCTCGGGCTGGCTTTTCAGCTCACCAACATCATCCGCGATGTCGGCGAAGACGCCCGACGCAACCGCATCTACCTGCCGCTGGACGAGCTGGCCCGGTTCGGCGTCAGCGAAGCCGACATTCTGCAGGGGCGGGAAACCGAGAATTTCAGCAAACTGATGGCGTTCCAGGGCGAACGGGCAAACCAATACTACGCCCAGGCGTTCGCCGAGTTACCCGAGACGGATCGCAAGAACCAGCGCACCGGCCTGATCATGGCGGCAATTTACCATGCCGTACTGGACGAGGTCAGACAAGACGGCTACCACGTCCTGAACCAGCGAATCTCACTGACGCCGCTGCGCAAACTGTGGATTGCGTACAGGACTTGGCTAAGGACCTGTAAATGAAAGTCGCGGTCATCGGTGCCGGCTATGCCGGCTATGCCGGCTTGGCAGCGGCGGTAGAACTGGCCTCACGGGGAATGTCCGTCACCGTCTTCGAGGCTGCCAGGGAGTTGGGGGGGCGTGCGCGACGGGTGGATTACCACGGCATGGCGCTGGATAACGGCCAGCACATCCTCCTCGGCGCCTACCGCGAAACCCTGCGCCTGATGCGCATGGTCGGCGCCGACCCTGCCGAGTTGCTGCTACGGCTGCCCCTGCAACTGGTCATTCCCGGACGCTTCCACCTGCAAGCGGCGCCGCTGCCCGCCCCGCTACACTTGGCATTCGGCCTGCTCGCGGCGCGCGGCCTGACCTGGGGCGAACGTCTCTCCGCCGTGCGCTTCATGAGCGCAATGCAGCGCCGGAATTTCCGTCTCGGCAACGACATCGGCGCCGACAAGATGCTGGCGATGCACGAACAGACCGGCAATCTGCGCCGCTATATATGGGAGCCGCTCTGCGTCGCCGCGCTCAACACCCCGCTCGATACCGCATCGGCCCAGGTATTCCTCAACGTCCTGCGCGACAGCCTGGCCGGCAGCCGGGAAGACAGCGACATGCTGCTGCCACTGGCAAACCTGACTCATCTCTTTCCGGAACACGCAGCCGCATTCATCGAGAGCCATGGCGGCAAAATCATCCATTCTCAAACGGTGCTCGCAGTCAAAGCCGAGGCCGCCGGCTTCTCCCTCGAAATGCGCTCAGGGTCGAAAAATTTCGATCAGGTCATTTGCGCGGTGCCGCCACAGCGCTTGGCCGCGCTGACCGCGAGCCTGCCGGAACTGGCGGAAGCAAGAGCGCAGGTTGGCCGCTTCGGTTACCAGCCGATCTACAGCGTGTTCCTGCAATACCCCGCAGCAACCTGCCTGCCCCGGCCCATGATCGGCCTGTATGGCGGCGTCACTCAATGGGTGTTCGACCGCGGCCAGCTCAACCACGAAGCCGGTCTGCTGTGCGCCGTAATCAGCGCGGAAGGGCCGCACCAGGCGCTCGATCACGACGATCTGGCACAGCGGGTGGACGACGAGCTACGAGCAACCCTTCCCGGCCTGCCACAACCTTTGTGGCACAAGGTGATTGCGGAAAAGCGCGCCACCTTTGCCTGTAGCCCAAGTCTGGAGCGCCCCGGCCAAGTTACACCACTGCCAAATTTCACCCTCGCCGGCGACTACACCGCTGGCGATTATCCCGCTACCCTCGAAAGCGCGGTACGAAGTGGGGTAAAATGCGCACAACTTATTCTGGAATCGCCATGAAAAACTACCAAGCACCGCAAGACCTCTACTGAAGGGCCGCGTCATTCTCGTCACGGGTGCGGGCCAGGGCATCGGCAAAACCGCAGCCTTGACCTTCGCTGCCCACGACGCCACGGTCATCCTGCATGGCCGCTCGGTAAAGAAACTGGAAGCGGTCTACGATGAAATCGTAGGCGGCAGGCCACCCCCAGCCAGCGATTTTCCCGCTTAACCTTGAAAAGGCGGAAGACAAGGATTTTGCCGCAATGGCTGCCAGCATCGGCGGACAGCTCGGGCGGCTCGACGGCATACTGCACAACGCCTCCAAGCTCGACCGCCCGCAGCCGCTGGAAGACCAAACCCTGGAACAGTGGCTGCCATTGCTGCGCGTCAATCTGGCCGCGCCCTTCGCCCTCACCCGCGCCTGCCTGCCGTTGCTGAAAGCTTCGCCGGATGCGTCGATCCTAATGACCTCGGAAACCCACGGCCACACCCCGACGGCCTTCTGGGGCGGCTTTGCCGTTGCCAAGAGCGGGGTGGAAACGCTGGTAAAAATCTGGGCACAGGAACTGGAGGTCTACCCCACGCTACGCATCAATGCGGTGGTGCCCGGCCCGGTGCAGTCGCCACAGCGTATCCGCACCTATCCCGGCGAGCGCAAGGATAGCCTGCCCAAGCCTGAAACACTGATGCCGCTCTACCTCTATCTCATGGGGCCGGACGGCCACGGGACGAGCGGCCAGATTATCGAGGCGAACCGGAGCTAGCCCCTACTTCAGGAAAAATTCAAACTTTTCCTGTCCGACCTCGATCACATCACCGTCCTGCAGGGTATGGGGCTCGCTGCCGATGGCCTGACCGTTAACCCGTGCGGTTTTATTCCCTTCCACGTGGGTAATGAAGTAGCCCGGTGGTCGCCGCAGGATCACCGCAACCTGCGCCCCCGCCGTGCCGAAGGTTTTAAGCGGCCGTTCCAACGCGATTTTCTGGCCCGCAAACTCGCCCTTGATACCTCTCACCTCGCCCAGCGGAAACCCCGCCCGGAGCGACGACCGCGCAGTCACCGGACTGCCCGACTCCCACCCGGCTGACTGCGGCACCGCGCCGATTTCCCGGTCGACGGTGCGTATCATCATGGTCCGGTCGTAATCCATTTCCGGGTTGGCTTTGATATTGGCGTACTTGAGCTGAAAAGCGCCGATGTCTATCACATCGCCATTTTGCAGAATATGTTTGGTAATGCGGCTGCCGTTCAGGGTCGAGCCGTTAGTGCTGCCCAGATCCTCAAAAATATGGTCGTTGCCCACCGTCTGAATGACTGCATGCTCCTTGCTCACCCCCGGATCGTCGAGGTGAATATCGTTGCCGGAGCGACGACCGATGGTGATCCGCCCCTTGTCGATAAAGTGATTCCCTACCATCGCGCCATTCAACATCACAACCAGTTTTGCCATTGTCTTATCTCCTGAACCAGCCGAACAGACGATCAAGCAGCCCACGCCTGGTGGATGGCGTCTGCGCCCGAGCCAGAACCACGGAGACATTGTCGTGCCCACCATTGTCGTTCGCCATCTGGACCAATAAATTCGCCGCCAATGGCAAATTTGCTTTCAGTTCGCACAAGGCCAGTTCGATGTCGGCATCCTCCACCATATCATTCAGGCCATCGGAGCAGAGCAGGTAGATATCCCCCGGCAGCACGTCCTCTTCGCGCACATCCACTTCTACCGTTTCCTCTTTGCCCAAAGCACGAGTAACCAAGTTGCGGTTGTGTGAAAGCTTGGCGTCCCCGGAATCGATCAATCCGGCTGCAACCTGACCCTGCAGCAATGAGTGATCCATGGTGAGTTGTTCAAGCCGGTCATAGCGCAAGCGGTAAAGGCGTGAATCACCGACATGGGCAATGGAAATGCGATCTTCGTGGAACAAGGCGAGCGTCAGCGTCGTTCCCATCCCCTGGTACTGCGAATTTTTCCGCGCCACCCTCAAGATCATCTGGTTGGCCTTTTCCGCCGCCCACTTCACGGCCAGCGTCTGTGGCAAGTATCTTTTGGCCATTTCGATCTCCATAGGCGCCAGGTTCCCCAGTGCAGTGACCAACTCCTCTTTAACGACCGAAACCGCCAAGGCACTGGCCACATCACCGGCCATATAGCCGCCCATACCGTCAGCCAGAACCATCAGACCGATCTCGCTGTCGGTGGCAATGCTGTCTTCATTGAATTTGCGCACTACGCCGGCATCCGTGGCGCTGGCGAATTCAACCCTGCTTTGTACTGTCATGCGTTCAGTTCCCCCTGAAAACCAGCCGTCCCTGGTCGCGCCATCATAGCAATAATGCATGAGCACGTTAACAACATTGATTTCCTAAAAACTTTTACGCCCCAACCGGCCGGTGCGCAAGAACCGCTTCCAATGGTGAATTCGTCTTGACATGGAACAGCTAAAAATCTACTGTTATAGGTCTTCGACAGGCGTCTCTTCACAATAAATTCAGCATCGGTTATTCATGGAAATCGAAAAACTGGGCCGTTACGAAATCCTGTCCGAGTTAGGGCAAGGCGCCATGGGCGTAGTCTATAAAGCAGTCGATCCACTCATAGGCCGCACCGTCGCCATCAAGACCATCAATCTCAACCTGTCCAGAGACGAGCTTGCGGATTTCGAGGAGCGCTTCAACCGCGAAGCCAAATCCGCCGGTCGCCTGAACCACCCCAACATTGTCACGATTTACGATGTAGGCAGAGCCGATCACATCGCCTTCATGGCGATGGAATATCTGGAAGGCCGCGAGTTGAAAGAGATCATCGCTTCCGGCGAGGTGCTGCAACCGGACCGGGTCGCCGAAATCGTCGCCCAGGTCGCCGATGCCTTGGCATTCGCCCACGACCATGGCATTGTCCACCGTGACATAAAACCTGCCAACATCATGGTGCTGCGCAATGGCAGCGTGAAAATCACCGACTTCGGCATCGCCAAAATGGCGTCCGGGTCCCGAACACAAATCGGCATCATTCTCGGCTCGCCCAAGTACATGTCTCCGGAGCAGGTGGCCGGCAAACCCGTGGACGGTCGCTCCGACATTTTTTCCCTGGGGGCAGTGCTATACGAATTACTCACCGGCAAACCCGCTTTTGGGGGTGGGGACGGCACACTGACCACCATCATGTACCAAGTACTGAATGAAATACCGGCATCGCCGGCAAACGTCAATCCCACCATTCCCGTAGCGTTCGATTACATTGTCTCCAGGGCGATGGCCAAAGCGCCGGGAAACCGCTATCAATCCGCACGGGAAATGGCCAACGACCTCAAAAATTTCAAGAATCTAACCGCCACTGTTCCATTGAATTCCGCCAGCTCATCCGGAAAAGGCACTGCCGCAAGTATAGGAAGCGATGGAGATGCCACAGTAATATTGAATGCAAACCAAATTCCGGCGGCTTCCAGCTGGAGCAGTTGGAAAAAGCGGGCCGGCTTTATCGCCGCTGCAATTTTTGTCGCAGCCACCGTACTATTCATCACGTCCAGTCGCGAGTCCGCAATGACGGCAGTTGATAATAAAAAACCGGTTACGCCCCAGACCACTTTGGCGACCGCCGTAAAACCGCCCCCGCCTGAGGCAACCGGAAGCAAAGTGCCGGATGGGCAGCCAAACATTACCGCCCCCGCCAAAGTGCCGGATGGACAGCCGAGCATTGCCGTCCCCACCCAGGCCAGCCTCGGTTTCGCGGTACTCCCCTGGGGAGAAATTTTCATCGACGGCAAAAGCCATGGAGCATCGCCACCGATCAGGGAGATCAGGCTATCCCCCGGCAAACACCAGATCGAGATCAAGAACACCGACTTTCCTCCCCATCGTCAGACCGTGGAGCTGGAAGCCGGGGCAAGCAAGACAATCCGGCATAAATTCAAATAAATCAGGGTCATCATGATGCGCTCACGTTTTCTTATTCTGATATCCGCCCTGTTCCTGCTGCTCGGCGCAGGCTGTTCTTCCGGGCCGATCAGGGATATCGGGCTCGACAAGCTCTCGCCGCGCAAGGCGGAACAGGAACTTTCGACTGGAATAATAAGGCTCTTTTCGCAAATCGTGTTGTTATCGGCAACCGACCCGGCACAACACCAATAACCATCGATGTTTCCAGGCAGTCGCAAGGTGTCCCTATCGATATGCTTGAAAGCCCCACAGGGTGGTCCTTCGGATCAGACGCCAACACGATTTGCGAAAAGAGCCAATAATAAACTATGAAGACGGCAACTACAAAGCTGCGTCAAAAAACCTGCAAAGCGCGCTGGATTCTGGCTTAACCTTCGACGGCGATGCCGCGCGGGCACATAAATACCTGGCATTCATTCACTGCCTGTCGAACCGTGAGAAGCAATGCCGCGATGAATTCAGGAAAACGCTGGAGAAGGATAACAAATTCGACCTGGAGCCGGCGGAGGCAGGGCACCCCATCTGGGGTCCGGTATTCCGCGCGGTAAAGGCGGAACGCAGAAAATAGGCTCAGAACGGGACGGAAACACCTTGCCGACCGCCCGCTGGCTTTGCAGCCTGCCTTTTTAAATAGAACTCCAACTTGATCCCGGCGATTTCGATGATGTCTTGGTCTTCCAGCACATGGGGCTGACTGCTGACGGCAACGCCATTCAACAGGGGAGTTTGCGCGCCTTCCAGATGAGTCAGGGTATAACCTTCCTGATCGCGCGTGATGACTGCCACCTGTATGCCGGGCTTGCCCAGTGTGGTCAGAATTCGATCCAGATCCATTTCCTTGCCAGCGCCAACCCCGCTTAAAATCTGGAGACCCGCCATCGGCAGCTCTCCAGAGGGGCGGGGGCCAACCGGTCTGCTGCCAGAATGAGTTTTTACCTGCGTGACAGAGGAAAAGCTCTGCGTCTGGAGCATCATGTCTTCATGGGTTTCCAAGGTTTCGTCGGCGCTCTGGATCAGGTTTTCGAGGTGCCGCAGCTTTTCGGAGCGGCGACTGCCACCCTCTTCCGGCTTGAGTTCGAGAGGTTCAAACACGTATTTCAGCACGTGTTTCGCCACCTTGATTTCGTCACCATCGCGCAACAGGCATTTTTTGATGGTTTTGCCGTTGACCTTGGTGCCGTTGGTGCTGTTCAGGTCTTCCAGAAAGGAGTCGTTACGGATCGTAATGACCATGGCATGACTGCCACTCACTGCATTGTGAGCCAGCGGCAAATCGTTGTCAGGCTTTCGCCCGATCATGATGCGCTCATGATCGAGCCGCTGCTCCCCAACCAGTTCCCCATCAAAATAGACCAGCAATTTTGACATCTTGTGGCTCCGTCCAACCCACTCACAAAAGTTAGTTTAGCGTTTCCTCGGCAAGGCCATCTCGTTACTTGATTTTAGCCCCTGCAATAGGCCACCGCATCCTCGATTCGATCCACCGCCACCACCTCCATGCCGGCAATATGCTGCTTCGGATTGTTAGCCTTGGGGATAACCGCATGGGTGAAACCCAGCTTGGCCGCCTCTTTCAGGCGTTCCTGACCGCGCTGCACCGGGCGTACTTCGCCGGCCAGTCCCACTTCGCCGAACACCACCAGCTTGGCCGGCAGAGGTTTGTTGCGCAGGGATGAAACGATCGCCAGCAGCACCGCCAAGTCGGCCGCCGGTTCGGTAATCTTGACTCCGCCCACGGCATTGACGAACACATCCTGATCGAAGCAGGCGATGCCGGCATGGCGGTGCAACACCGCCAGCAGCATTGCCAGCCGGTTCTGTTCCAGACCCACGGACAATCTTCGCGGATTGGGCGCATGCGCCTCGTCCACCAAGGCCTGCACTTCCACCAGCAGCGGCCGCGTACCTTCCTGCGTCACCATCACACACGAGCCCGCCACTTCCTGGCCGTGATGCGACAGAAACAGCGCCGAGGGGTTGCTCACCTCGCGCAGCCCCTTCTCGGTCATAGCGAACACGCCCAGCTCGTTGACCGCGCCGAAGCGGTTCTTGAAAGCGCGGATCAGGCGAAAACTGGAATTGCTGTCGCCCTCGAAATACAGCACCGTATCGACAATGTGCTCAAGCACGCGCGGCCCGGCCAAAGCGCCTTCCTTGGTCACGTGGCCGACCAGGATCACGGTGATGCCGGCCTGCTTGGCCAGCCGCGTCAGCTGCGCCGCGCACTCACGCACCTGCGCCACGCTGCCGGGGGCAGATTGCAGCGCCTCGGAATAAACGGTCTGGATCGAATCGATCACCGCCACATCAGGCTTCAGCGCCAGCAAGGTGGCGCTGATTTTCTCCAGCTGAATTTCCGCCAGCAACTGCACCGGCCCAGCGTCAAGCGCCAGTCTCTTGGCGCGGAGCGCAATCTGCTGCGCGGACTCCTCGCCGCTGACGTACAGCACCTTATTGCTCGCACCGAGATGACACAGCGCCTGCAACAACAGGGTGGACTTGCCGATACCCGGATCGCCGCCGATCAGCACCACCCCGCCCGGCACCAAGCCGCCACCGAGCACGCGGTCGAATTCGGCGATGCCGGTGGTCTGGCGCGGCGTTTCCAACGCCTCCACGTCGGACAGGCGCTGCAACTGGCTGGGATGGGCCAGCGCGCTGTAGCGGTTGGCGGTCGGCGCGGCCTCGGCAACGGTTTCCACCAGCGTGTTCCACGCCATGCAGTGCGGGCATTGGCCCTGCCACTTGGTTACTTGCCCGCCGCATTCGGTGCAGGTGTAGATGGATTTGGATTTAGCCATGGGTTTCCGTAACTGGCACCCGAGGCGCCAGCGCGCACAGCAATTCGTAGCTGAGGGTGCCCGCCGCATTCGCCACTTCCTCCACCGGCAAGCCCTTGCCCCACAAGGTCACCGGGCTGCCGATGCCAGCGCCGGAAATGCCGGTAAGATCGACGCACAGCATGTCCATCGACACCCGTCCCAGGGTGCGGCTACGCTGACCGTTGACCAAGACTGGCGTGCCGGTCGGGGCATGACGCGGGTAGCCGTCGGCATAACCACAGGCGACGATGCCGACACGGGTGGGCTGCTCTGCATGAAAAGTGGCGCCGTAACCGACCGCTTCTCCCGCCTGTAGCTCCTGCAACCCGATGAGAGTGCTGGTCAGCGTCATCACCGGTTTGAGATCAAGGCTTGCCGCGCTCGCATCGGCAAAGGGCGACGAACCGTAAAGCATGATACCGGGCCGCACCCAGTCGCCGTGGGCTTCGGGATAACGCAGGAGAGCGGCTGAATTGGCCAGGCTGCGCGGCGCGTCCAGGCCCGCCGCAAGGCGGTTGAAGCAATCGAGTTGGGCTGCGACACCCTGCGCCTCGTCGGCACAGGCAAAATGGGTCATCAACGTGACTCTGCCTACCGCGCGTGCGGTCTGGAGGCGTTGCAGCGCGGCGCCAAAGGCTTCGGGCCTGAAGCCGAGCCGGTTCATGCCGCTGTTAAGCTTGAGGAACACATCGATCTTGACCGGCAATCCAGCCATTTCGAGCATTTCGACCTGTTCCGGGCAATGGATGACGCTGGCCAGATGGTACTCCGCCAAGGTCGGCAACTCGTCCGCGCTGAAAAAACCTTCCAGTAGCAGGATGGTCTGGTTGAAACCGGCCTCGCGCAGCGCCACGGCTTCTTCCACATTGAGCACTGCGAAGCCTTCTGCAGCTTCAAGCGCTTGGGCTACCCGCAACATACCGTGGCCATAACCGTTGGCTTTGATCACGGCCATCGTTCTGGATTGCGGCGCATGACCGCGAGCCACGCCAAGATTGTGCTGGAGTGCCGAGAGGTCGATTTGAGCCTGTAGCGGACGCATGAGCCTAGTAACTGCCCCCATGAGCATAATTCTCGAACCGGGTGTATTCGCCAAGAAAGGTCATGCGCACCATGCCGATCGGACCGTTACGCTGCTTGCCGATAATGATCTCGGCGATGCCCTTGTCCTGGGTGTCGGAGTTGTAGACTTCATCGCGGTAGATGAACAGGATCAGGTCGGCGTCCTGTTCGATGGCGCCGGATTCGCGCAAGTCCGACATCACCGGGCGTTTGTTGGGGCGGTTTTCCAGGCTGCGGTTGAGCTGGGAAAGCGCGACTACCGGCACATCCAGTTCCTTGGCCAGCGCCTTGAGACCGCGCGAAATCTCGGAAATCTCGGTGGCGCGATTTTCGTTGCCGCCGCCCTTGCCGCTTCCGCTCATCAGTTGCAGGTAATCGACCACGATCAGTCCCAGCTTGCCGCACTGGCGATGCAGGCGGCGAGCCCGCGCGCGCAGGTCGAGCGAAGTCAGCGCGGCGCTTTCATCAATGTAAATGGGCGCGTCGTTGAGCTTGCCTACCGCATAAGTGAGTTTCTGCCAGTCCTCGTCCAGCAGGCGACCGGTGCGTATCCGTTGCTGGTCGAGGCGACCGATCGAGCCGATCATCCGGGTCACCAGCTGAGACCCGCCCATTTCCATGCTGAAGACCGCGACCGGTAGGCCGGTTTGCAGCGCGACGTTTTCCGCAATATTCAGGGAAAACGCGGTTTTGCCCATGCTCGGCCGGCCTGCGACGATAATCAGGTCACCTCCCTGCAAGCCGGATGTTTTCTCGTCCAGGTCGGTGAAGCCGGTCGGGATGCCGGTCACATCGCTCGCATTGTCGCGCTGGAACAGCATGTCGATGCGCTCCACCACTTGGGTCAACAGCGGCTGTATCTCGACGAACCCCTGTTTGCCGCGCGCCCCCGCCTCCGCGATCTCGAACACCTTCGCCTCGGCCTCGTCGAGCAGTTGCGCCATCGAGCGGCCGGAGGGATTAAGCGCATCCTCGGCAATGCCGCTACCGACCTCGACCAGCTTGCGCAATACCGCACGCTCCCGGACAATCTCCGCATAGCGGCGGATATTGGCGGCGCTCGGCGTGTTCTGCGCCAGTGCGCCCAGATAGGCCAAACCGCCCGCATCGACCAGTTTGGCGCTATTTTCCAGCGATTCCGCAATGGTGATCACATCCGCCGGCTTGCCGTGCTCCACCAGTTTGCTGATATGGCGGTAAATCAGGCGGTGGTCATGGCGATAAAAATCCCCTTCGGTGACCAGGTCGGCAATCTTTTCCCAGGCGCTGTTGTCGAGCAACAGGCCGCCCAGGACGGACTGCTCCGCCTCGACCGAATGGGGCGGCAACTTTAGATCGTCAAGCTGTTGATCGTTCATGGGAATTTATATCTGAGGAACCTGATGACGGAAAATAAAAGCAAGTTGAAAGTATACCCAAATCCGCAAGAGCAGACACAAAGAAAAAGGGGCTGCAAGCAGCCCCTTTCTGCCGGAACAAGCCAAATCTCAGCTTTCGCCAAGCACGGATACCGTGATATTGGCAACCGCTTCGTGATGCAGCGCAACAGTAATGGGGTAATCGCCAATCTGCTTGAAGTGGCCATTAGGCATACGAATATCCGCCTTGGCAACGTCGAAACCCATGGCGTTCAGCGCTTCGGCAATGTCGGTGTTGGTGACGGAACCAAACAGCCTGCCGTCCACACCGGCCTTCTGGGAAATCTTGACCAGTTGACCTTCCAGCTTCTCGGCACGGGACTGGGCATCGGCAAAAATTGCGGCTTGCTGTTTTTCCAGTTCGGCGCGACGCACCTCAAACTCGGCCTTGTTCTTTTCCGTGGCGCGCTTGGCTTTGCCTTGCGGAATCAGGAAATTACGGCCATAGCCATCCTTGACTTTGACGATGTCGCCCAGTTGACCGAGGTTGACAACCCTTTCCAATAAAATTAATTGCATCTGGTGCCTCCTTTAGTGCTGGTCAGTGTAGGGAATCAGGGCCAGGAAGCGGGCGCGCTTGATCGCCGTGCTCAACTGGCGCTGGTAGTGGGTTTTGGTGCCGGTAATGCGGCAGGGAATGATCTTGCCATTTTCCGCGATGAAATCCTTCAGGATTTCGGTATCCTTGTAATCGACTTCCTTGATACCTTCAGCGGTGAATTTGCAAAACTTGCGACGCTTGAACATGCCGCCCCGATTGCTCGGTCGACTCGGTTTCTTCGTGGTAGGACGTGCCATTTTTAACCTCTCTCAATCAATTCTATTCTATTCAAGTGCAACACCAGTTGCTGGCTGTGCTGGCTCTTCTTTGCCAGGAAACCCGCTGCCTTGATGCTGTCGCCGACTTTCCAGCCGGCAACGGTTTTGGCGGGGTCACCCATCATAATCGCCGCTATTTCACATTCAGCTTTGCGTTTGAACCCCGCTTCGATCTGCTCGGAAACATGGCTTATTCTGAAGGCCATCAGGGGCAAACCGGCTGGGGTATAACGCAAGGCATTCATCTCGGCGATTCGGCCAGTCAAAACAACCTGGTTGCAATCCACTTAGGCGGCGGTTTCCTGCGCTACGGCAGGCGCCTCGACCGGGGTTTCCGCCGCTTTGACTGCAGGAGCTACAGGAGCTTCCGCGAAACGGGCCCGGTCTTCCTTCACCATCGGCGAAGGCGTGGTTACGGCTTCCTTCACTTTGATAGTCAGGTGGCGCAGTACCGCATCGTTAAACTTGAAAGCATGATCGAGCTCGTCCAGGGTTTCCTGGTCACACTCGATGTTCATCAGCACGTAGTGCGCCTTGTGCATTTTCTGGATCGGGTAGGCCATCTGGCGGCGTCCCCAGTCTTCGAGCCGATGAATCTGGCCGCTCTTGGCGGTGATCAGGGTGCGGTAGCGTTCGATCATGGCGGGCACATGCTCGCTCTGATCGGGGTGAACGATGAAAACAATTTCGTAATGTCGCATGAATACTCCTTACGGTTGTAAGCCTCCCGCCATGCGGGACGGTGAGGCAAGGTGAAAAGCCGAGTAGTCTAATGAAAATCGGCCGAAAAATCAAATACGATTACGCTGGTGCGCTAGCAGCCTGTCTGACTTGAAGGAAATCGGCTGCAAATCCGCCTGGGCGGTCCATATTTCGCCGCTTTTTTGGTCATATAGAACGACTATTGACCTGCAAAACCGGCAAGTGGGGTAAGCAGGGATGGGCGGCTTTATCGCCCAACTCGCAAAATCTGTCCTCACCCAGCCGGATTTTGCGAGCATCCGCTACGCGGCTTGCCTGCTTGACCCTCTTCGCTACGATTCTTTAAGTCAGACAGGCTGCTAGAGCGAAGTCTGCGGCAATTCCAGAACACACCGCTGAGGAAAATAAGATTATCGGTCGGTTTTTTGGGCTTTGGGAGGAGTCCAAGCAGGACTGGTTGGCTTGGCAACCATGGGAAATAAGCTGGGGTTGCGAATTGATTCCACGGCCAGATCAACATCAAGCAGAGGCCAGTAGAGATGGTTGGGGGCTGGCCATTCAACGGTAGTAATTTGTTCCAGAGTAGCCTGCTTGAACCAAGGAAACTCCGTGTAGGGAACAAAAAATTCCTCGTCCTTCAAAAGCAACCAGAACCCCTTGTTTGATGCCAAGGAAACCTCGACTTCAGAAGTAGCTACGCCAAGCATGGGTGATTTCCTCGTAATGATCCCGCACCAGCGACGATGCTTCATGGAGCTGCTTTTCTGAAAGCCCTTGATTCATCGCCAACTCGATCTGGGGCTCCAGCCAAAATTTGGCTTCTCCGTCTGTATGGGCAACATGAACATGCATACGCGGCTCTTCGCGTGAAAAGAAGAAAAAACGAAATGCGCCTTGACGAAATACGGTGGGAGCCATGTGCAAATCATAGCAGTTTTGGTGCCGGTAAGTCTTTGAGGGTCTAACCCATATCAAAGGGTGGCGCCCCCTTTATACTAAGGGCTCGCCGTAAGAGCCTCGTTAATCTGTTGGGGCGTGTTAGAGTATAGTTTTGCATTAACACATTTCTGGTTCGCTCTTTCATGCCGCCATCCTCCGTTCCACATCATTCCTCACCCCATCAGATGAAGCAATCAGTTGCTTAATTTGCGTGAGTTGCATGAAGAGTCTTTGCGGTCAGGCGGCAATGCGATCAGTCGGCAGGGGAAGCTGAAAACGGCCTTCGACGATACCACGCACAGTGATGTCCTCGTCAATATTTTCCCAGCGTAGAGCCGCGCCGGAGGGTCGCACAAGCTCAGAGCAGCAAGTTGATCGTCGCTCGCGTCGTGTAGCCGCCGGAAACGGTCGGCTGGAAAGCCGATCTGGCGGCCGTCGGTCAGTTCTACAAAAACCATCCGGTCGGTCACCCAGGCACGTACGGCGCGGTAGTCGAGTTCATCCGAGTTCATCGGGGGAAATATTCATGCCATTTCTCCAGAAAAAAGATTTCGCGTTCAATAATCACCGCTTCGATGCGGCGCACATCGACCGGCTTGACGCCTTCGCTGCGTGCCTGCCGGACGGGCAAGAGCCAGAACTTGCATTCACCGTCGCCGGTATCGACGTGAATGCGCGGCGGCTCGGAACCTTCATCCGAATATCGGAACCTTCATCCGAATAGAAGTGAAACCGCCAACCGAGAAGTCGTAGCACCGTCAGCATGTTATCCCCGCAGCTCCTTCAGAAAGCCAAGTCCATCCCGAATGTCTTTCTGAATCGTGGTCTGGCCCTTGGTAGTCATGGTTGCAAGTGTCATGGCAATCTCCTTCTCCTTGCCAAATCAATTAAATTACCTCCGGCAAAGCCGGAGGTTTATTGCTTGAGCGCCTCAAAGGCGCGGGTAACCCAGGAGCCGCCTGAAGGCGGCTATAGCCCCAATTTCATTTGGTCGTAACGTTCATCTTCGAGC
>Ga0210027_1000883_pt1 | contig 29216 bp, 30 predicted proteins | sample CryGeymeta201510_FD_183978 | JGI IMG/M metagenome (GOLD analysis project Ga0210027, IMG submission 183978) | Groundwater microbial communities from Crystal Geyser aquifers in Utah, USA - Crystal Geyser metaG 2015-10 (SPAdes) (version 2) | ecosystem: Environmental > Aquatic > Deep subsurface >...
CTAATTTTTCTTTTAACTCTTTTGATAATGCTATTTTTTCCTCAAGAGCTTTTTCTTCTTCATGCGACAGTTCGCCGTCAATATATGCTGACAGCAATTCTATCTCATCGTATCTTTTTTTCATCCTTTCAACTCCTGCTCGAGCGGCTTTAAGATATTTTTTAAGCCCTCTCGCGCTCTAAATATTCTCGACTTAACAGTTCCAATTTCGCATTGAACTGTTTCGGCAATTTCCTGGTAACTCAGCCCTTCAATATCTTTTAAGAGGAGGGGAGTACGCAGTTTTTCCGGTAGTCTTTTTATAGCTTTATGCATTATTTCCGGAACATCCGAATAAACTGTTTGCGATTCATAGAGATTTTCGTGGTCTTCTTTCATCGGAGTAAAAATACCTCTAATTTTTACTTTCCTAATATGATCCCGGCATTTGTTGATTGTTATCCGGTACAACCAGGTTGTAAACAGCGACTCGAACCGGAAGCTCTTTAGGTTTTTATAAACAGTTATAAAAACTTCCTGTGCAATATCATCAACACTGTCGGTGTTGGAAAGAGTTAGATATATAATATTTCTAACTTTTTCCTTGTGCCGGTGCACCAGGTTATTAAAGCAAGTTTCATCTCCTTCAATAAACCTTTGAATAAGTGAAAAATCGTCGTCGAGTTTTAAAATTTGCGGAAATTGCAATTCTTTCTTCTCATTATTTGAATGTGTAGGTTTAGACGCACTCACAATATTAATGTTCCTTAACTTCTAATTGGGAAAAATTATTTACAAAAATAAAAAAAAAGTTTCTTTTATAGACTTCTACCTAACCAATCACTTGCAAAAATAAAGGCATCTACTTAAATTGACTACCAAAAGAATTAGGAGTTCTTCAATGAAAATCAAAACAAGTGAAAGATACGGCGCAGTAGTTTTAGAATTAAAGGGAAATGTGATGGGCGGCGAAGACACGAAAGATTTTAACGATCATCTGCATAAACTTATTGATGATGATAAGAAAAATATTGTAGTTGACTTATCGAGCGTTAAATTTATGAACAGCTCCGGTCTTGGAATGCTCATCGGGGGACTTACAACAATGAAAAAGGCTGACGGTAATTTAAAACTTGCGCGTGTTACCGAAAAAATTGAAAGCCTTCTGATAATAACTAAACTCATCACTATTTTTGAATCTTTCGAAACTCTTGATGCAGCAGTTGAAAGTTATTCCAAATAAATTTTATTTTTTTTTTCTAAAACGAGAACTCCGGATGTTCATATTCGGAGTTTTCTTTTTGTTTGCACAATAACCATTTAAACCCGCAAAAAGGAATTTTAATGAAAGTGACAGTATTAGTCGGCAGCCAATGGGGCGATGAAGGCAAAGGAAAAATTGTAGATATTCTAAGCGCTAATTATGATATCGTTGTCCGGTACCAAGGCGGCGCTAATGCCGGTCATACGGTTGCAATCGGAGATAAACAATATATACTTCATCTAATACCATCCGGAATTTTGCGCGAAGGTGTGATATGCGTAATTGGCAACGGAGTTGTAATTGATCCAACTGCGCTCCTTGAAGAAATCGAACTCCTCGAAAAACACGGCATTAGCGTGGAGGGAAGATTATTTATTAGCCACAATGCGCATCTCATTATGCCTTACCATAAACTGCTCGACTCTATAAGCGAAAGCGGCGGAAATAAAATTGGAACTACAGGCAGAGGCATAGGACCCTGTTACATAGATAAATACGCCCGTAAAGGGATAAGAATTGTCGATCTTCTAAACAGAAAAATTCTTGGCGAAAAAATAAGAGAAAATCTAAAAGAGAAAAACAACCTTCTTAAAAAAGTTTATGAACATGCAGAACTTGATGTTGACTCCATAATCGAACAGTATGAAGCTTTTGATGATGCCATAGATAAATATATAAAAGATGTGCCGGCTTACCTTAATGCTGCAATAACGGAGGGGAAATCAATTTTATTAGAAGGTGCGCAGGGCGCTCTTCTTGATGTTGACCATGGGACATATCCATTTGTCACTTCTTCAAATCCCACAAGCGGCGGTGCATGTACGGGCACCGGAATTCCTCCCACAAAAATTACTGATGTGTTTGGAATTGTAAAAGCCTATACTACACGTGTAGGCAACGGTCCATTCCCTACCGAGTTACTGGATGAAGTTGGTGAAAAACTGCGCACCGCCGGGGCAGAGTTTGGTGCTACAACCGGACGCCCAAGAAGATGCGGATGGTTTGACGCATTTCTTGTGAGATATTCATCACTAATAAATGGAACTGATACCGTTGCAATTACCAAACTTGATGTACTTAGTCATTTTCAGGAAATTAAAGTCTGTACCGGTTACGAATTAAACGGTAAGCCGCTAAAATCTTTTCCTACCGATGTAGAAAAATTGGCAAATGTAAAACCGATTTATGAAACCCTTCCCGGCTGGAATACGGATATTACAAAATGCGGATCGTATGACGAACTGCCTGAAGCAACAAAAAACTATTTATCATTTATTGCCAAAGAAGCAGGTTTGAAGCCCGGGATAATATCTGTGGGACCGAAACGTACACAGACTTTTTTCGTAGATTAAAATTATTCTACCGACTAATAATTTCAACTATTTCTTTTCCAATATAATTTCACATTGATTTTATCGGTGTAAAACCATCATTATTATAATGAAATTTTAGAAGGCAGATAAACTTTTTACTTTTTAATAAAGGATAAAGAGATGAAAAAGATGACTGGCGGACCGACAACGCTGAATATTAAAATTGCTCTTCTATTTGCAGCAACCTTAATGGCAGTCGGTACGTTGTACTATACGCAAGCTCTTGTTCAAAAACTTCAGGAAAAGGAAAGGCAGATAGTCCAGCTATATGCACAGGGGATAGAATACATTGCCAACTCTTCCGAACCGGATGTGGACATCACTTTCCTCTTTGATAATATCATCAAGCCAATCGACTTCCCGATGATACAAACCGACGCTGAGGATGATATTAATTTTGATTCGCACTCGGATATCAAAAATATTAGAAATATAGAGTACGATACAACGCTCTCTTCCGCCGAACTCGAAATGTTTTTCAAAGAAAAAGTTAGAGAGATGGACGAAACTCACCTTCCGATAATTGTAACTTACCAGGATTCAATAGTTCTTCAAAAAATTCATTTTGGTGATTCGGCTCTCATTAAACAATTAAAATATTATCCCTATTTTCAGATTACCATAGCAGCGCTATTTATTATCATCGGGTATATAGGATTCAGTTCAATTAAAAGAAATGAGCAAAGTAACATTTGGGTCGGTATGGCTAAAGAAACAGCGCATCAATTCGGCACGCCAATTTCCAGTTTAATGGGGTGGCTCGAATTATTAAAAATGCAATATAAAGATCCCGATAAAGTGCTCGACGTAGCCGAAGAAATTGGCAGCGATGTTGAAAAGCTTAATAAAATTACTTACCGCTTTTCAAAGATAGGCGCAACACCGGAAATCAAAAGCCGTAAAGTTTATGAAGAAATTAAAAGCGTTATTGATTATTTTCAACGCCGGCTGCCTCAAACCGGCAAGAGCGTTCAGTTAACCCTTGAAGGCGATGAGAAGGTTTGTGCAGAATTAAATTCGGAACTGTTTGAATGGGTAATAGAAAATCTCGTAAAAAATGCGCTTGATGCGATTGATCATAAAGAAGGAAAAATAAGCATCTGCGTAAAAGAAAACCGGACTAAAGTTGAGATTGATGTTTCGGACAACGGAAAAGGAATCGAGATGAAACGGCGGAAAGATATTTTTCGTCCTGGTTACTCAACTAAAAGAAGAGGGTGGGGTTTGGGATTAAGCCTTTCTAAAAGAATTATTGAAGAATATCATAAGGGAAAAATTTTCGTAAAATCTTCTGCGCCCGGCGACGGCACGGTAATCAAAATTATTCTTAAAAAAAGTTAACTCATTGCCAGCATTCGTTCAATCGGTTTTAGTGCCTTTGCAATAACTTCTGAATCAAGTTTAATTTCGGGTTGTTTGTTTTTCATGCAGAGGTAAAGTTTTTCCATTGTGTTCAATTTCATAAATGGGCAGTCGTTGCAGCTGCAGTTTTTATCAGGCGGCGCCGGGATAAATAATTTTTCTGGCGCCGCTTTTTTCATCTGATGAATAATTCCAGATTCTGTAGCAACAATAAATTCGGTTGAATTATCCTCTTGTACATAACGAAGCAGCTTACTCGTCGAGCCTATAAAATCTGCCCGGCTTAAAAGAGAGTCTTCGCATTCGGGGTGAGCTATTAATTTCGCAGTCGGGTGAACTAATTTTAACTCAATAATTTTTTTCTCGCTGAATGTTTCGTGTACGATACAAGTTCCATCCCAGAGGAGCATGTCCCTTCCTGTTTTCTTTATCAAATATTTTCCGAGATTTCTATCGGGTGCAAAAATAATCGGCTGACCGGAAGGAATTTGTTTGATTAAACTTTCGGCATTGCTTGATGTACAAATGATGTCACTTAACGCCTTAACAGCGGCAGTGCAATTAATATAAGTTATGGCGATATGATCCGGATGATGTTCCCGAAAGTTTTTGAACAACGGAGCGGGACAGCTATCTGCAAGCGAGCAGCCTGCGTCAAGATCGGGGAGAAGAACAAGTTTATGCGGATTTAAAATTTTTGCAGTTTCCGCCATAAAATGAACTCCGGCAAAAACAATTACATCAGCGCTGGTTTTCTTAGCTGTTTTAGCAAGTTCGAGACTATCGCCAACAAAATCTGCTATATCCTGTATTTCCGATTCCTGGTAATAATGAGCCAGAATAACTGCGTTTATTTCTTTTTTTAATTTTTTGATCTCTGTTTCAAAATCAATTTTTTCTTCTACTTTAAAATCGAGCATTAATAAACTCCAAATCTAAAAAATTTATTGTTGAACAACGGTATTCAGTTTTTTTACTACTCGTTCCAATATTATCCAAATATAAAATAGAAATCAATTGTTTTATTAGGCAAAACTATTTGTATTTATTTCGAGCAAGAGAAAATTACCATTCGAAAGACTTCCTGACATTTTACTCTTACATTTGAATCTTCATCCATCTGGAATTCCGAAAGTTTCACTTCAGTAAGTAAAACTGGCTGTCAGCAGGATGTAATTATTACCGCAGTTGTTTAAAGAGGCTCGTGTTGTTAAGTAATATTGGCTTTTTTCATACTACAAATTGCGGCACGCGGATTGCTATAATAAACCTAAAAGAAATAGTTTAAGCATAAAACCCCTCCACAAAATGACACTCAACACTGCCGGACTGATGCCCTCAAGTCCGGCAGTCAACTTTTAAACCATTACACGGCGAGACACAAGTCTAAAGTTAAAACACAATAAAAACCTTTGGTCAACGGATAAACAGAAATATTATATCACAAATTTTTTTATGATCTTGGTTGCCGTCTACGCAACGCTAAGATTGAATAAAAATGTGATTTTTTATTTTGCAGATCACAGCAAGCAAAATAGTTAGAAACGCAGGGCGATTCTCTGAATCGCCCTTGTGGTTTACTTCAATTCATTCCTGTATTGGTTGAAACAGAGTTTCGATCTACAGCCTTGCGTAATGTGGCTCAGCAGTTAATATGATTCTGTTTCGTTCAACTGTTATCTATTAAACTTTTTGCGAACTAATATTTTGCCAAATATTTTCAGAATATTTTTTCGTTTTGTAGGATTAAAAAAGGCACCGCAGTTGGCGCCCTTGAAAATGATGGGAAGGAAACCTATAACGCAGTTATGAAACCAACTCCAATACGTCCGAATTTGTTAATGAAATCATGCGTGTATTCACCAACAAGACGGAAGTTACGTCGAAGCATATAGCCTGCATGTGCAGAGGCTCTTCTTGTCATCGCAAATTTTTCCATCTCTACCCAGTTGAAAAGTCCGGCTAAATACCACTTGCTATCATCGCCTTCAGGCATGAATAGCAATTCTGCAAATGCTCCGCGTGTGTTAATCTCTGCTGCTGGGTTAGTAACGAATAAAGGATTTTTGTCTCTTCGTTCAACGTACTGTAAGTTAAGTTCGAATGGTTCAAGTGATATTGTGGCATCGGGACCTGCCATCCATAATTCATTTACTTCGCCTGTTTTCTCTTCGTTACCGTAATAACCAAATGCTCCAACCCGCAGATGATCTCCGATATCCTGTGAAATTCTGCCGAAAACATTTTTATATTTATCATCATCAAAACTTTTTATAGCATTGGCTTTGTCAATTCCGTTGCCATTCAATACTTCGACGATAATATCGGTTCCGGTTTCAAAACCGTAGGTCAGCATAATTCCTCTGTCGTAAGTAAGATTTATTCCCGAGTTGCCTACTTTAGTTTTGTACACTTCATAATCGTCAAAGGTTAATCTTAATTCTCTTTTGAATAGCGGATCGGAAACCTGAAATTGCCCAACGTAAGCATCAAGTTCGGAGCCAAAAATATTATTGAACATAATAAAAGCATCTTCAATTCCGGCAACCTCGCCTCTTTCACTAAAGAAGAAATAAAAATAGTAGGCAACATCTTTTGCAATGGCACCCCCGGAAATTAATTTGACAAGATAAGGAGCATTAAAATCGGACTGCTTTGATTTGGAATTGTTATAAGTGAGATACCCTTCAAGCCTTACAGCTAATGGCAAATCTCTAATAAGACTTAATTCGTTATCTCCCGTCTCAACGTAATACCGCGGGGCATCCTGTTCGGCTATATTAAATCCATTACCGGCAAACTCATCTCCGTATGCTTTTAATTTTGGGAATGGTGAATGACATGTTTTACACGTCATATTATATTTTCTTGCAAATGCCGGAATAGCGTATGAAAAATCAACTGCCATAAACAGAATAACTATTAGCAATAAAAAATATTTTTTGTTCATAATAATCCTCATGGTAAAATTGTAATGCTGGTGGAATGATCATTGACTTTAATAATTTCTTCTTCATCATCGGGCACATTTAGAAAATCAGCAACCGGTTTTACAAGTTTTTGATAATTTAATGTTGCGGTAATTTTCATTGCTCCGGGTGCTGCATCATTGGGAATAGTAAAGGAACATGTTTCAAGTTTTGTTTCGCGCGGACCTATCCGGTAATCAACGCCGAGCGATTTTGTATTCCACTGCTGAATAGTCATTCTTCCCTGCGGATCGAAATAAGGCATCCGGAATATACGATCCCCGATAGGAATACCATCCCGCTGTACGCCTTTGAAGTTAGGATCATCAAGTGCAATTCCCATATCCTGGTAAGCAAGTTCGTCGCTTCCAATCGTCCACTTTTCACCTTCAAAACCTTTTTTATCTACCGGCAAATGATAGACTTTTCCTTTTGCATCAACAGCTTCCACATGCATCCAAACGATTCTGTCTTCAACCGAACCGGAAGGAAATTTATGTCCGGTTTTTTGATTAAATAATGCAATAGTGAATTTTACATTTTCCCCCGGTTCAACTTCTCTAATATCCGGATGAATACGCAATTCAATTACGCCGCGTACTTTGCCAGGATCATGCGCGCCATGAAAAAGATGCTGTCTTGCATCCGGGTATTTATTTCCCATCGATGCAGTAACTCCCTCAGCTTTTGTCATATGACAGTCCTGACACTTTACGCCTTCTTTTGAATAAGGTCCATCTTTCCATTCAAGATGAGTGGACTTAACCCAAACACCGTAAGGAGATTTTTCATTGTGGCAAGTTCCGCAAAATTCAGCCGTGCTTAAAAATTCGTTTTTCACTGATTGATGTTCGGGCGAATCTACATTACCACGAACACCTTGTTTCGTATTCCCGGGCTCAATGATATAATTAAAATTAAAGGGAGTGTCGCCTTGAAAACCGGTAATTGAATGACACACATCGCATGAAACCGATTCATTTGCCCGAGACATTTTTTCAGGAAGCGGAGGAGGAACATCCCCTGCTAAAAATGCTATTGGCGTATGGCAGCCGTTGCAGCCTGCTTTTACACCTGCTACAACAGGATCTTTTTCGGCGTGCGGAACAGCAAGTTTAAAGTATTCTATTTCGTCCCAGTGGTGAGTATATGCCTGCGACATCATAGACTGTGACCACTGCTGGAAAAAATCTACATGGCAGGATGTGCCGCAAAGTTTTGGAGTCTGGAAGTCTTCATATTTCATCGTCCCGAGAGCTTCGTCTCCAACTTTTACCTGAGCAAAGGTGATTGATGAAAATATTAGTAGAGTTATGATTACTTGTAAGAGTTCTTTCATCGCTTTCTCCTTTCTAATTTTGAATAGCGGTAAAAACTTCTGATATCAGTTTAACTTCGGCATAAATATAAAAAATATTAATGATAAAATTAATAGTTGCTCCTACTATTTCTTACCACAGCATGAAGTTGTCTACACTCATTTTTTCCTAATTCAACCTAACAAATTAGCAGAATAATAATGGAACAAATAATTGCCCTGACCATTAGGAGGGAAAATTCAATTTAATATTTTGATCAAGGGTTTTTATTCATTTCCCATTCAAGCATATTTTGAAATTAATTTACTGCTGTAAAAGCTGTACCGTTAGTGGTAGAGAAGATTTATCTCTTTAAACCATTATGTTTATTTTAATGTAAAAAGAAAATGGAGTTGTAAGTTGATGTTGAAATTATTCCGAATTAATACTATTCATTGCTTAACTTCGCCTGTATTGTTAAATTAGTTCAGCAAATAATTGATATTAAAATTTTGCCGATAAAGAAGACGATGGAAAAACAATGAAGTTATATGAACTACTAAAAAAAGAATTGGTTTTAGCCGATATTAAAAGTGAAAATAAAGAAGACGTAATCAATGAAATGATTGATCTATTTAAAGAAGACGCGCGTGTTGACGATATTGAAAAAGTTAGGGAGTGCGTTTTAGAGCGGGAAAGAATTATGTCCACCGGTGTAGGGAAAGGATTCGCTATACCGCATGGTAAAACCAATTCTATAAGAGAAATACTTGCCGCATTCGGCAAAACGAAAAGGAAAATTAAATACGAATCGTTGGACGGCAACCCTGTTCACCTTGTATTTCTACTTGTCGGAAAAGATAATCTTGTTAGCACACACATAAAACTGCTCAGCCGTATTTCCCGAATGATGAATAAAGATGAGTTCAGAAATCAATTGATCGAGGCAGAAACTAATGAAGAAATAATAGAATTATTTAAAAAAGAAGAAGAACACTATTTTGATGTGTAACTTTTTCCCTTCAATGAAATTTTAAACCAAATCTTAGACATGATAAAATCAATTACCGGTACCAAAGATATTCTTCCGGAAGATATACAGCGCTGGAATTTTTTAGAAAGTATTGTTGAAAAAGTTTTTGCTTCCTTTAATTATAAAGAAATAAGAACTCCTGTTTTTGAAGAGACCGCACTTTTTGCAAGAGGAATAGGCGAAGCAACCGATATAGTGGGAAAAGAAATGTACACTTTTATCGACAGAAGCGAAACAAGTATTACACTAAAGCCCGAGATGACAGCCTCTGTAGTGCGTGCTTTCGTAGAACATTCGCTCGGCACAAAACAACCGCTCAACAAATTATTTTACATAAGCCCGATGTTCCGGCAGGAAAGACCGCAGGCAGGCAGGTTCCGGCAGTTTCATCAATTTGGTGCGGAAGCCATCGGCAGCAATTCGCCTCTGTTAGATGCCGAAATGATACAGATGGCTTTCGATATTTTTAAACTGCTCGGTTTAAAAGATGTAAGCGTAAAGATAAATTCTCTCGGGGTTCCCGAATCGAGGGAAAAATATAAAGAGCTTTTGCGCAACTATCTTTTTGATAAAAAAGATAACTTATCGGAAGACAGCCGCATGCGATTTGAAAAAAATATTTTAAGAATTTTCGACAGCAAAATTGAATGCGACCGGGAGATAATGAAAAACGCGCCTCTTTTGATTGATTACTTAGACGAGGAAAGTAAAAACGATTTTGAAATTGTAAAAGAAGCATTAACACGGGGAAACATTCCGTTCGAAATAGACCCGAAACTGGTTCGCGGATTGGATTATTATACAAAAACAACGTTTGAAATAGTAAGTGAAAAAGTCGGCTCACAGAGCGCGTTGTGCGGCGGCGGCAGATATGATTTGCTTATTGAACAGCTCGGCGGAAAGCCTACTCCGGGAGTTGGATTTGCCGCAGGTATTGAAAGAATTCTTCTTGCATGTGAGAACGAAAAAGCATTTTCAATTCCGGAAAGTTCCATTGATTTATACATAACACGCCTCGACAAAGAACTTGAAAAATTTGTGTATGATATTGCCTCTTACTTCCGAAGAGAAAACTTTATCGTTGAAATTGATTACCTTGACCGCAGCGTTAAAGCACAAATGCGCGAAGCAAATAAACTCGGCAGCCGGTATGTTTTATTTGCAGGTGGCGAGGAATTTCAAAACGGTTTGCTAAATTTGAAAAATATGGCAGATGGCATTCAAAAAACTTTTGATAAAAATAATCTTGAAGAGATAAAAAATTATTTGAAGAAATAATGGCATTAAAAAGACAAAAGAAAGTTCCACAAATACCGAGGACGAGAGAAAAGTCTATCGATAAGATGAAATATTCTACGCCTAAAAAAAAGGAAGGGGAGATTGAATATATCTGCAATGTTTATTTTTATTTTAATCCTCATTCGAAGAAACAGCAGTACTGTTTTTCGGTTGAAAAAATAAAACTATTTTCGTCATTAAATTATGAGCTGACTTTAATGGCGGAAAAAAAGAAAAAGGAAATTGACATTTCCGTTCTCGGTTTAAAAGCCAAACAGGTTTATTTCACCGAATCGGGACCCGCGGTAGGCAGTGTCTGTTTTGAAGATGTTTACGGAGAACATATAGTAAACCTAATCAAACCGGATGGAACAATTAACAGCGCTGATTTTAGTTTTAATATGTTTAAGAAAGAAATCATTCTCTTAAAAGAATTTATGCCGGCAAAAAAGAACAATCGTAAGTTTTGCAAATTCAAAGTTGCAGACAGTTATTTCACTTTCGGAAGCTGAGGAAATTATGTATCCAGAATTATTTAAAATCGGACCATTCACAGTTTACAGTTACGGGCTTATGCTCGGCATTGCATTTATAATAGCAAGCTGGCTCCTTAACAAAGAACTCGAAAGGAAAAAGATAAGCACTAACTTCGGCACCGAGATAACTCTTCTTGCAATAGTTTTCGGAATAGTAGGAAGCAAACTTTTTCATCTGTTAGAAAATTTTGACGATTTCATTAAAGACCCGATCGGGATGACTTTTAACCCCGGGGGACTAACCTTTTACGGTGGATTGATACTTGCCATTATAGCAATTGGAATTTATACAAGAAGAAAAAAAATTCCTTTTCTTCTTCTTGCAGATGCAGCAGCGCCAGCGCTTGCGCTTGCTTATGGCATAGGACGAATCGGCTGCCATCTTGCCGGCGACGGCGATTACGGAATCCCAACAAATTTACCCTGGGGAACTAACTATGAAAACGGAACAGTACCGCCATCGGCAATGTTCAACGGAAGCGATATTGCCCAAAATTTTCCCGGTGGAATTGTTCCCGATAACACGCCGCTTCATCCAACGCCTATTTATGAATTAATTTCGGCGATTATTATATTTTCCATACTTTGGAAATTGCGCAATAGAGATTGGGTTAGAGGAAAACTGTTTATGTTCTATTTGATCTTCACAGGAATTTCGAGATTGTTAGTTGAGACAATAAGGTTGAATCCGCGTTACATTTTTAATTTATCCGAAGCTCAAATAATTTCCATCATAACTATAATTGGCGGGACTATCGGGGTGGTTTATTTTTCCAAAATAATAAGCGATAAAAAACACGAACCGCAGACTGAATTATCAGGTTCCGGAAAAGAAACTGAAAAAGTTAAAAAGCAGCGTAAACCGAAGAAGTAATTGATGAAACAAATCATCGGGCGTAAGCCTGTGCTCGAAGCTCTAAACTCCCGGGATGATATTTCTCAGGTTTATATCCAATTCGGACAGCAGGGGGGAATAATAAATGCAATAAGGGTTGCCGCAAAAAAACGCGGAGTAAAAGTAAACGATATTCCTCTTCAGAAATTTAAAACTCTTACCGAACATCAAAATCCACAAGGCGTTATTGCGTTTATATCTGAACAGAGATTTTTTTCGCTCGAACAAATAATCTCAGCGTCAAAGAAAACAGAAAAACCACTGCTGCTTGCTCTCGATTCAATTCAGGACACACACAACCTCGGCGCTATTTTGCGTACTGCTGAATGCAGCGGGGTCGACGGAGTTATTCTTACCAAACACAACAGCGCGCCGATAAACGAATCGGTAGTTAAAACATCAACCGGAGCGACAGAGCATTTGATGATCTGCCAGGTTAACAATCTTGTCAACGCATTAAAAGAATTAAAAGAAGAAGGCTACTGGATTGTAGGCTCATCGCTCGAAAATGCGAAAGAATATACTGAGGTAGATTACAATCTCCCGCTTGTGCTTGTGCTCGGGAATGAAGAAAAAGGGATTAGAAGATTAACTGCCGAAAAATGTGACTTCCTTGTAAAAATTCCTATGAAAGGGAAAATCCAATCGTTAAATGTTTCCGTGGCTGCAGGTGTAATGCTTTTTGAAATAAACAGAAAAAGAAGTATCCGATAGACAACGAATGTCAAATTTCAGCATATTCACCTTGTAAGTTCAAAAGTATTCCCCACCTAAAAATTGATTTTAGCGTTTCCTACTTTATGCAAAAACATGTTAAAGTTTCTTTATTGATGGGTTCAATTTTGCTATCATTTCTGTCAGAGTTTGCGAGACATACTTGTTGGCAATTTTTGGTCTGTGCGTTGGCTTCCTTCAACAAGTTCAGGACAAGTGTGTAAATTGCAAATGTGCTGTTCGTGGGTTGGCTTTTCTATTTCCTATCTTGCGGGGCGGCAAAAAAACTAAAACTTTTTCTTTCATTGTCATTTCGTTTTTCATTCTCAAACCATTTTCATTGTCATTGTCTCTGTCTTTCTACGCCTTGTTGGTAACGCTTTGCGGTATGAAACGTTTGGAAGAGAGGGCTACGTTCGTATCCACCGTTGTAAAAAGTTGATGCGTGGCATAATGCTCGAATAACCACTTCACCCCAACTGTTTTATATTGTGTGTTATCGGTTCCTTGTTATTGTCTGTCCACTGTGTAATTCAGTTCAGTTACCCCGCAAGTAAATTGCCGAGTAGTAGTCAATAGTTTTAGTTTTATTTTGTTTTTGATGTCTACAAATAATGGAATGCCTTGTCCAAGAATAATTGGATTAACAAATAGCCAGTAGCCGATAATTAAATTTAGTTGAATAAGTGAATGCGTTGCTGTCGGACTGCCCAAAAGCAAAATGTCTTCACTCCCGCCATTGCGGGATTGTTTTATTTCATTTATTCTGTGCTGAAGGTTTTCGCTGATAATTGTTGTGTTGGTCAAACCCGTGTCTTCCATTGTTTTTGATACAACAATTTTGTGAACTTTACTATACCACTTAGAATGCTCAATGTCGTGCTTGCTTGCTGTAGGCTTATCTGCTGCGGTAGTCCAATAACTTTCCATCATCTGATAAGTGACTCGTCCATATTATGCAGTGTCGCCTTCGCTAATCCGCTTACCGACATAATCAAAAATTTCTTCATCAGCTTTAATCCAGTTCATTTCTCCGTTCGGTCCTGCTACAAAACCGTCAAGCGATATGTGCATAAAGGAAATTATTTTTCTCATATAGTTCTATTTTTTATTGTTGTTTATGGTTTGTTACTGTCTTTTAACAATTACCGCCAACGGAATGGCTGTATGTTTTTGTTGCCGATCTCGAAGCACTTTTCTGTCAACTTACACAAAAGTTTATTAGAAGCAGAAACGCTGAAATCCGCACCGTCCCGGCAAAAAAATATACCGCCTGTTACCACCTGGTGTTCATTGATCTGTCTTTGTAAACCAATGTCAATATTGAGTTTCCATGTCATTGTTGAGTGCTTTTTTGTCTGATTTGTTCGCTTTCAAATGCTTATTACTGTTATGATGACATTAGAAGTAATTAGCTTTGATTTTGTAGTTGCGCTTAATGAAAAGATTTTAAAAATGAAAATGGTTTCCGACTTTAGTAATTGGAAACCCTTAAGAAAATATTTCGATTGATATTCTGCTTGTTCTTTCGCGAACATTGCAACTACAATTCCGAAAATAACATGCCCCATAATGCCTCCAATCATAATCAACACCATGCTGCCTTCCATTGGCAATCCCATCATTGATGAGATTATTTGAGGAGTACTCAGTCAGAGTTTACTGGCGGATCCGCTTACTCGACTATATGCAGCGCGGCGCATTTAGGGAAGATTAGTTTTTAATTATGAAAGTGCAATACATTCTACCGAAATTAAGATGCCTGCTGGAAAAGGCATAACCTGTGGTGTACTTCTTACTGGGGCATTTTCTGGGAAGAATTCGCTATAGATTTTATTTATTATACTGAAGTCATTTCCAGTTACCATAAAAATTGTTGTCTTTATAATTTTAGACATATTACTTCCAGCTTCTTCTAAAACAGTTTTAATATTTAGAAAGCATTGTCTTGTCTGATCTTCAAAATCAGCGCTATTTACTTTTCCCGAAATAGGGTTAATGCCAGGCATTCCCGATAAAAAGATATATTGGTTTGCGATTACAGCTTGGGGAAATACTTCTGTCATTCTTGCGACCTTTGAAGTATTAAAAATTTTTCTTGTTGTCATAATAAATTTCAAATTAAATATACGTTAACTAAGGTTGCTTATACCGCTTTTCACAGCCTGGTGTTCTTTCATTTGTCCTTGTAAACCATAGTAAATATTGAGTTTCTATGTCATTATATTATCGTAAATGTTTTTCAAGAAAATTGCATTGTGTTTTACTGGCTGTCTTAAATAATTCACCAGGATAATACAGAAGCCCGAAGTGCCCGCCATCCATTTCAATTAATTCTTTTTGTGAAAGGATCTTATCAAACACCATACGTGAAACGGTAGAATTAGCCCCTTCCATTTCATCATCATTTGCTATCATCATTAACACTGCTGCTTTAATGTGCTTTGCGCATAAACCGGGATGAAAGATAGTTATGGCATTTGGATTAACGTAAGTGGCAGCGTTTTTCCAAAGCGTATTATACCTTCCACCATATTCAATAAACCAGCGAAAAGCAGTCAATGGCTTCAATAGTGAAGGAGTGCCCTGCTGGTCAAATGATACTACCGGCATAGGACCAATTGTTGTTTCCGGTTTTCCTGTTACATCCCCATGCTTGAAATAATCAATCATTGATTTACACAATGCGCCGTCTTTATTAGCAGGTGGAGGACTATCACCGCAAGCAGGAACCTGCACTACAATTGCTTTTACCCTTTTTTCAACAGCCCCCACAAGCAGCACTTCTGCACCACTCATACTGTCGCCCCACAGTGCAATACTATTTTTATCAACAGCAGGCAGCGTGTGTACATAATTTAACGCATCCACATATCCACGTGCCTGAAGCCATTTATTTATTTCCTGCCTTGGTAATCCATCGCTGATTCCGAAATTCAGATGGTCATATAACAATACGGCAAAACCAGCCTTGCAGAATTCTTCTGCATATTTATCTGCAATCATGCCATTGATAGTTGCAGTAAACCCGTGAGCCATTATAATAATGGAATATGGTTCGAGACTATTTTCAGGAAGATAAAGTCTTCCACGAATAATTGAACCCTGCGAGGGAAATTCAACCAGTTGATATTTTATAAGTTCTGTTGCCATAACATTCAAACATAAAATAATTGCAAAAAAGAAGAAGAATATTCTTTTCATAATAAAGTGTATTTGATACGAAAAACAAGGCTCATTTAACCACTCAAAGGTCAATTTCTTGTAAGTGCTGTTAGCGGTTAGTGCTACTTTTAGTAATTAGTTAGTCAGCTTTCAATGGTGCGCCAACAACTTTCATGTCATGGTCTGCAAAAACTTTTGCAATTTCTTCTTTTGTTGGTGGAGATGTCCATTTGTCTGTGACCTTAAAAAATGCTTCCATCTTTCCTGCTGGCAAATAAGAAACGATCATCTTTCCTTTTTCTGTCAACTGTATAAAGGCGTGTTGCACATTTCTTGGAAGGAAAATAGTGTCGCCCGATTTCATTTGATATTTGTCATCTCCAACTTGAAACAAATATTCTCCATCAATTACATAAAACCATTCGTCTTGGAAAGGGTGAATATGCAATGGAGGACCTCCGTTTGGAGTAAGTCCGGTTTGCTCAAACACTGCTAAATCATTTTCAGTGTCAGTCCCCGAAATTTTAATGTCTAAAGTGTTTAATGTAACACCTTTCATTTTGAAGTGTTCGCCAAATCTGGCTTCTCCCGCCTTTACTTTAAATCCCTTTTCTGTTCTCATAAAAATGTTGGTTTTAATTTTGGCAAAAATACTCAATGGAAATAGAGCAAGTGCAGATAAAATAAATGTTCCTCGTTTCATATTAATGCCTTTGTTTTAATTTGTTTTTGTCTGTTATTGGCTGATTACACTCAAAGCAACATTTAGCATTGTTAGTTTTATTATTCTGACTCTTAATATAATCAGGGACTTGTATGTTAAAACTAAATATTTCGAGTTTCTTATCATGTTTGCCATAAAATGACTGTCAGGACTAACCGTCTTTGGGGATAATCTTAACCTTTCGTCTTCTCAATCATATGATTGATTACATGACTGTGTTCATGTTGAGGGCTGAACATGATTATCTCCGCATCAGCATTGACCTTGACATTATGCCCGGACGGCCAGTAAAACATATCATTAGCGGTTACAGTTTCCTGAATGCCTTCTGCATCAGTGGTTGTAAGTTCACCTCTCAGAACATAACCCCAGTGCGGACTTTGGCATAAGTTTCCTTCAAGTCCCATAAAAAGCGGGGTGGTATCTACTCCTGCAGAAAGGCTGAAATACTCTCCGCTTATTTTACCTAACCCGGATGCATCACCAAATTCTGTTTTCTGACGGATAACAGCGCCGGGAATTTCCAATTTTACTTCAATGTTTTCTTTCGCAATTTTCATTTTTTATCCTCCGTTTTAAATTATTTAGAAATTATTGTTTGTTTTAACGACCAGAGAATGTACAGCACATCTTTTTTAGACTCCTCGTCAATATTATGTTTTTCCAAAACTCCCATAATATCGTCAATTACAATCATGTAATCACCAGCACTAATTTTCATCCCTTTATGAGTGGTCAGCATATCTCTGCCATTGTATTCAACAGAACCTCCACTTCCTGCACTAAAAAAATCGATGGTATTTTGCCTGATTTTTGCCAATCGCTCCGGTTGATCCTGCAAAGGTTTAAAACGTGCATTAATTTCTGAATTGTTCATGTGCGCTTCAATTACATCGTCAACAATAGCTGTTATGCCTGGTGTTCCACCCAATCTTTCATAAAGTGTTTTTATTTCTGTGGGCGTGGTTTGTGCACTTATTATGATGTTGATTGATAAAAGTGCTAATAGAATTGAGAATTGTTTTTTCATAAAAATTTACTCCTAAATATTTGATAGCAAATTTATGGCAACCAATTGTTATAAAATATCACATTTGGTTCTTATGCAAACAATTTTGGATCAGGGAAACGTTTCGTTCAAATTGAAGAAAAAACAGGTTATTACCGCATCAATTCGGAAGGCTTTATTCCGTATTTTTTACAGAAACATTTAGTAAAATAGGAAGGGCTGTTAAATCCCGAATCGAAAGCTACTTCAGATATATTCCCCTTTTGCTTTAGCAGCATTTGTAATGATCTACGAAGCCTGAAATGAAGTAAAAAAACATTCGGTGATTTCCCAGTTAACCGAATCATCTCCCGATAGAGTTTTGATTCGCTGATTCCAATATTTTTTTCGAAATCATTCACTTTCAATTCGGTATTTTGCCACGATGCCTCAGTGAACTCCATTAAACCATTAAGAAATTTTTCTTCCGCTGGAGTTAACGTATGTAAATCGGTTCCACTTAAAACTTCGCCAACATTCTCGCTTTCAAACAAAAGCCGTACATCATTTGAAAAGACAACCTCGGCAGCAGAAATAAAACACATTCGTTGAGCCAATTTAATAGTGTCTTCAAAGATTAATTTTTTATCGGTTACCGGGAGTCCGGCATGCAATCCGATAGATAATTCTGTAAAATTAATCTGATACTGGGTTCTGAAAATCCTATAATTTTCTTGTATCTGTAAAGCACATAAAACCGCTTCAGTAACTGTTCGAAAAGAAATTAAACAACCATCCTCATTTTGCTGAACAATATTTCCATTAAACGATTTCAAAATTGCATTTATCTGTTTATATACTTGTTGCACATTTGAAATAATAGCAAAAGGATCAAAACTTTTAAAAGAGTGATTCTCAATAGTAACCATCATTATTGTTCGAAAGGCGGGTTCATTAATGATATTCAGATTTGTATTCTGTGCTTTTTCCGGATCTTCTATCCTGCCTAAAAACGATTCGACGATGCTGGCCTCCACCTCTATTACTTGGTGAGGTACCTGACCATGAGCCTGGTTGTGCATTTCTATAAGCGCCTTCTCGTTAGGCGCTTCAATTAAACAGAATGCCGTTTTTCTTTTTTCATCAAACCAATAGGTTAATCCTCTACAACCAAATTTGTGTTGTATTTTTAAATCTTGTTGATGTAACTGTGCTACATTCTCTGCTGTAACTGTTTCGGATACATCGTGACGATCCATATAAATTGGCATATGATTAGTTTTTAAGTTTTTTATTCATATCGCGTTTCGATATTGTTCCGTTTTTTTTTATTGTTACGGATCTTTATTTCAGTCGTGTGTCGGCTCCCGTGTCTTGTCAATATTTCGTTTTTCTGTCCTTTCACAATGGTTTACTTTCAATTTATGTATGTCGCTTCTTTCGCACTTACACTTGGCGATAACGGTCAAGTATAAGCGTAATGCGGGATTTCGTAGCGATTCCCTGTCCGCCAGCACTGAACTTTGATAGATGCAAAAATACTCAATTTTAGCGATTTAGCCCGCATTATCGCTTATACAATGTTAGCGGGTCGTTGTTCTCTTATCATCTATTTTGTCTGTATTTTTTATTTGTTCAATTGCTTGTTTTACTGCAACTGCATTAGGTGTCGGTATAAAATTAAAATAGTCGTTGAATTTAGTGCTGTCAAAGCAATAGTCTCTGTCGTATTGATAATTCATTTCTGCCAATTCACTCATTATTGGAACAAAAAGACCAAGACCGCTTACCAGCCAGTTAGGTAGAACAGTATATTTATTTTTTGTTTCCATTGTTGAAGCAAAAAGATTTATCCACTCTTCACCAGTAATTCTCTGGGGATCAATTGGTAAATTCCAAACCTGATTAAAGGCTTCAGGGGTATTTCCAAGTAAAGCTGTTCCTTTGGCAAGGTCGGGAACATAGCCCATTGAGTGAACCACTTTTGAATTACAGAACCATTGTGCTTTTTTGCCTTTTAGAAGATTGTCATACACAAGGTTCATAATTATACTGTTTTGCCTTGAAGTGCCACCAAAAAAATCTGGTGCCCTCGCTATGATTGCTTGCAAATTGTTTTTGGCAATACTCTCCAAGATGAGCTCATCAAAGTTTTACAAAAGGAAGGGTATAGCTTTACCCTGTTAAGCGATGCGATGAAATAACAGGTTGATAAAATGGCATTGGTTGAGGAGATTTTCTATAGTATCGAAATGTAAAACTTTCTTTTTTATGTAATGATATTTTTCTTGTTTTGAGGTACCAATTCACTTTTAACTTTATACTTCCACTTTTTACTTGCGCATGTTTCGCTCTGTGATTAGCTCTCTTGGCAAAATCTATTCAGAGTGAAAAGGCAAGGTTAGCTGAGAGAAGATGTTAACTCACTTCTACAGACATCTGGGTATACACAAAATAAAAAGCAGTAAAAAAGACAAGGTAAAGAGATAAAACACCATGGTTACAGTTTGTAGTTTTTGTCTATTTTAATATATTTCACAAGTAAAAAATGACTTTTCTGCCGGGATGGCGGAATTGGTAGACGCACAGGACTTAAAATCCTGTGTCCCGTTGGGACGTGCCGGTTCGAGTCCGGCTCTCGGTACAAAAAACGATGAAAAGTCAAAGTCAAAAGTCAAAGTCAAAAGTCAAATTTTTTGTTCCTAAAGTTTTGGCTTCCAACATTTGACTTTTTTACTTTTCAGTGAATGGTCATCTAAAAAGGTTTAGTCTTTTTTATTTGAATTTTGTTCGTTGTGATTTTAGAGTTTGGGTTCTTAGCTCAGTTGGTTAGAGCGTCTGCTTGACGTGCAGAAGGTCATAGGTTCGAATCCTATAGAGCCCACATATACCGGAAATCCTTCCGTTTTTTTCACTAATAAGAGTATTATGGAAAACATTACACTTACATTCCCTGATGGCAATTCGAAAGAATTTTCCAAAGGGATTACTGCCCTCGAGGTTGCAAAATCTATCTCGAATCGGTTAGCAGATGAGACTTTAGCAATTCAGATCAATGGCGAGATACATGAACTATACACCATACTCGATTCGAATGCAAAAATTAAATTTTTGACATTCGAAGACAGCAAAGGAAAAGAAGTTTATTGGCATTCAACTTCCCACTTGATGGCTCACGCAGTTCAGTCAATTTATCCGGAAGCAAAATTTGGCGTTGGTCCGGCGATTGAAAATGGTTTTTATTACGATATTGATATCAACTCAAAACTAACAGAAGATGATCTTAAAAAAATTGAAAATAAAATGTCTGATCTTTCAAAAGAGCGAAATGTTTTTGAAAGAAAAGTAGTATCAAAAGAAGAAGCTTTGCAATTTTTCGGTGAGAAAGGAGATCAATATAAACTTGAAATTATTAGTGAGATAGATGATAAAGCTGAAGCTATAAGTCTTTACAATGAAGGGACCTTCACCGATCTTTGTACAGGACCACACCTGCCAAACACTGGAAAAATTAAATATGTAAAACTGCTTAATATTTCCGGTTCATACTGGCGCGGAAATGAAAAGAATAAACAACTTCAGAGAATTTACGGCATTTCTTTTCCTAAGAAAAAATTGCTCGATGAACATCTTCTTTTATTAGAGGAAGCGAAAAAGCGTGATCATAGAAAATTGGGAAAAGAATTGGAACTCTTTTTCATTAGTCCGAAGATTGGGAGTGGATTACCGGTGTGGCTTCCGAAAGGAGCGGTACTTCGCGAAACATTGGAAAAATATCTTCGTGATGAGCAATCCAAACGCGGATATTTGCCGGTTGTAACCCCGCATATCGGAAATATTAATCTTTATAAAACAAGCGGCCATTATCCATATTATAAGGACAGCCAATTTCCTCCCATCAAATTTGCCGATAGTGAAGAAGAATATTTATTGAAGCCGATGAACTGTCCGCATCATTTTCAAATATATGCCCTAAAACCGAGAAGTTACCGCGATTTGCCTATTCGACTGTCAGAATTTGGGACAGTCTACCGTTATGAACAATCTGGTGAATTAAACGGCTTAACAAGAGTTCGCTGTTTTGCAGTTGATGACTCTCATATGTTCGTCCGCCCGGATCAATTAAAAGATGAGGTTTGTAATGTTATTGAATTGATCCAAACAGTTTTTACTACAATGGGATTTAAGGATTTTACAACACAGTTATCATTTAGGGATGCTAATGTTGAAAAATACGGCGGCGATATTGCTTTGTGGGAAAAAGCTCAGCAGGAAATAAAAGAAGCTGCAGATATCATGAAGCTTGACTATTTCATTGCGGAAGGTGAAGCAGCATTCTATGGACCCAAAATTGATTTTATGGTGAAGGACGCGCTCGGAAGAAAGTGGCAGTTGGGAACTGTACAAATAGATTACGTGATGCCGGAAAGATTTGAATTGGAATATATCGGAAGCGACGGGCAAAAACACAGACCTGTAGTTATTCACCGCGCTCCGTTTGGTTCTTTAGAGAGATTTATCGGCGTGTTGATTGAACATTTTGCCGGAGATTTCCCCCTTTGGCTTGCACCAATTCAAACAGTAGTTGTTCCAATATCCCAAAATTATGTAACTTACGCAGGTGAAATTACAAAAGTTTTGAAAGAACGAGGAATTAGAGCCGAGCTCGATGAACGAAGCGAGAAAGTCGGTTACAAAATTCGTGATTGGGAGATACAGAAAGTTCCTTATATGATTATCGTCGGAGAAAAGGAAGAAGAACAAAAAGTAATTTCTGTAAGAAAACATAAGCAGGGAGATTTAGGAACTTTTCAATTAGAAAATTTCCTTACTCAACTTGAAGAAGAAATTAAAAATAAAATATTCAATAACACATAAAGAGGTTCTTTATCGCTCAAGCAGAAGAAATTCGTATTAACGAAGAGATCAGGGCGCTAAAAGTGAGAGTCATTGATCAGGAGGGGGGGCAACTCGGCGTTTTTTTAATTAAGGATGCAATACGTGTCGCATCGGAACGGCATTTAGATTTAGTAGAAATAGCTCCGAAAGCCGATCCGCCGGTTTGTAAAATTATTGATTTCGGAAAATTTAAATACGAGCAGCAGAAACGGGAAAAAACGCAGAAGAAAAATCAAGTCGTTTCCGTTTTAAAAGAAATTCGTTTTCATCCGAACACGGATGTTCATGATTTTGAATTTAAAACAAAGCATGCAATTAATTTTTTGCAGGATGGTGATAAAGTAAAAGCTGTGGTCATGTTCAAAGGACGCGAGATGGCATACACCAAACTGGGAGAAGACCTTTTAAACCGCTTCATTGAAAAAATACAAGATGTAGCAAAAGTTGAAAGCCCTATCAAGATGGAAGGGCGATACATGAATATTATAGTCGTACCATTTAAAGGAAAAACAAAAAAAACAAAATAAGGAGACCAAATGCCAAAAATGAAAAGCAACCGCGGCGCTCGTAAAAGTTTCAGAGAAACTGCGTCCGGTCATTTTAAGAGAAAAAAAGCTTTCCGAAGCCATATTCTCTCTTCAAAAAGCACGAAACGAAAAAGAGGTTTGCGTAAACCCACTCTTGTCTCAGGCTCTGAAGAAAAACGTGTAATTGCGATGATGCAGTAGAAAGGAAAAACAATGCCAAGATCTAAAAACAAAGTTGCTTCTAAAGCACGTCGTAAAAAAATTCTCTCAATGGCAAAAGGCTATTGGGGGACAAGAAAAAACGTCTTCACGGTCGCTAAGAATCATGTTGAAAAAGGAATGCTTCACGCTTACCGCGATAGAAAACTAAAGAAGAGAAATTATCGAAATCTTTGGATCATTAGAATTAATGCAGCCGCAAGAATTAACGGAACAACATACTCTCAATTGATGCATGCCCTGGACTCAAAAGGTGTGGATATCAATAGAAAAGTTCTTGCAAGTCTGGCTGTAGAAAATCCAAAAGCATTCACCGATCTTGTTACTTTTGCTACGAACTAAATTAGAATTCACAAAAAACAAATGCCAACCCGTCACAGGCGAGTTGGCATTTGAAATTTATTCCGCCTAAGGCGGATTGGAATTTGATATCATGTTGACGAAAATTCAATCGCTTACTGCAGAATTTCTTCAAGCGCTCGAAAACACTAAAAATCAAAAGCAGCTTGATGATTTGCGTCTTGTCTTTCTTAGCCGTAATGGTTCTATTGCATCTCTTTTTGAAGAAATGAAAAAGGCTCCTAAAGAGGACAAACCGGTTCTTGGAAAAGAATTAAACTGTCTGCGCAATCTTGCGGAAGAAAAATTCAATTTTAAAAAAACAGAATTCGAAGAACTTCTTACAAAAAAATCTCAGCAGATTGATTTAACCTTACCATGCAGAAAAGTTGAAATTGGGCACAAACATCTCCTCACTCAAACGTTAGATGAGATCAAATCAATTTTTAAAGGATTAGGTTTCTCTCTCTTTGAGGGACCTGAGTTAGAATCCGACTATTACAATTTTGAAGCTTTGAACTTTCCCGCCGATCATCCCGCGCGCGATATGCAGGATACTTTTTTCGTAAACAAAAATTTCCTCCTTCGAACGCATACATCCCCTGTGCAAGTTCGATTAATGGAAAAACTGCAACCGCCGCTCAGGGCAATTATGCCGGGAAAAGTTTACCGCAACGAAGCGATCAGTTCAAGAAGCCATTGCATGTTCCATCAAGTTGAGGGACTCTGTGTTGATACGGATATCACCTTTGCAGAGTTGAAGGGAACGTTGGTAGCCTTTACAAAGCAATTTTATGGCAAAGATTTGAACTATCGTTTCCGTCCAAGTTTTTTCCCTTTTACGGAACCAAGTGCAGAGATGGACATCACTTGTTTTTTGTGCAAAGGAAAAGGGTGCAGGGTCTGCAAACATTCCGGCTGGCTTGAAATTCTCGGCTGCGGAATGGTTGATCCGAACGTATTTGCTTATGCAAAATATGATAATGAAAAATACACCGGTTACGCTTTTGGAATGGGAATTGAAAGAACCGCGATGTTGAAGTACGGAATAACTGACATCCGCACTTTCTTTGAAAATGATGTTAGATTTCTCAAACAGTTTTGATGCGGAGAAAGTAAATTGAAAATATCGCTTAATTGGTTAAAAGAATATATTGATCTATCAGACATTACTGTTGATGAAATCGTTTCCAAACTTACGATGTCTGGGTTGGAAGTTGAAAGCGTTGAAAACCAAATTGAAATGTTTAAGAATTTTATTGTCGGTTTTGTAGAAGATAAAGAGAAACATCCAAATGCAGATAAACTTTCACTCTGTGTAATTACTAATGGAATTGAAAAATTAAAAGTCGTTTGCGGCGCGCCAAATGTCGCTGTTGGGCAGAAAGTAGTTTTTGCGCAGATCGGCGCTGTTATTCCGAAAAGTGGAATGAAAATCAGCAAAGCTAAAATTCGCGGAATAGAATCAAACGGAATGCTTTGCTCGGAATCTGAACTTGGACTTAGCGACGACCATTCGGGAATTATCGTTCTTGACCAATCTAGTAAAGAAGGAACCTCTGTTTCGGAAGCGCTTCATTTAAATGATGTTCTGTTTGAAATAGGTGTTACACCAAACCGCGCCGACGCGCTTTCACACATTGGAGTTGCAAGAGATTTAGCCGCTATTTTTCAGCGTGAATTAAAATTACCGAAAGTTTCAATTCCCCAATCAACCAAAAATATAAATGAACTGGCTTCAATAGAGATCGTTGATGTACAAAATTGTCCTCGCTATTCTGTTAAAGTAGTATTAAATGTTGAAATAAAAGAATCACCGGACTGGTTAAAACGAAGTTTGAAAGCAATCGGACTTCGTCCTATCAACAATATCGTTGATGTTACAAATTTTGTTCTTCACGAAATTGGTCAGCCGCTGCACGCATTTGATCTTGACAAACTTGCAAAACAAAAAATCATTGTAAAAAAAGCAGATGCGGATTCACTCTTCACAACGCTTGACGGCAAAGAAAGAAAACTGAACGAAAATGTTTTGCTGATCTGCGACGGCGAAAAACCCGTTGCAGTTGCGGGAGTTATGGGAGGAGAAAATTCCGAAGTTACTTCAACTACAAAAAATATATTAATTGAAAGCGCCTACTTTAACCCCTCGAACATTCGAAAAACTTCAAAATATTTAGGGTTAAGTACAGATGCGTCTTACCGGTTTGAGCGGGGAACTGACCCATCAAATACCGTTTATGCTGCTGAACGCGCTGCGCAGCTAATGACTCAGTTAAGCGGTGGTGAAGTTGTCGAAGGAGTTATTGATATTTATCCAAATCATATTTTTGAGAAAGAAATTTCGCTTCGCTTTAATCAAGTTGAGCGTGTCCTCGGGTACACGCTTCCGAATGAAAGTATCAAAAATATTTTAACTTCACTTGGCTTCGAAATAAAAAATATAAGCGTAGCCGCAATAACTGTTTTAACGCCGACATTTCGCCCTGATGTTGAGCGCGAGATTGATCTTATAGAAGAAATCGCCAGGATAAACAGCTACGATGCAATTCCGACAATTGCTAAAATTGCCATTCCGATCGGTGAGAAGGTTGATGAATCAGCTTTTGTAGATGATCTGCGTAACATCGCAATGGGATTAGGCTTTAACGAGATTCTTTCCATTCCGATGATTACAGAAAAAGCAGCAAATATTTTCGGTAAGCCGATTGGACTGCTTAATCCGCAAGGCTCTGAAATGGGTTTCTTAAGAACTTCACTTCTTGCAAGCGCGCTTTCTGTTGTAGAAAAAAATATCAACGTCGGCGAAAAGAATTTAAAACTTTTTGAAATCGGAAAAGTTTTTCTAAAGGTGAACGATGACCTCTTCACATTTTCGGATTTTATTGAAGAGGAAAGATTTCTCTTTCTTCTATCCGGAAAAATTTCCGAAAAAGAATGGTACACCGGTGAAAGAGATTTCGATTTTTATGATTTAAAAGCGGCAGTAAATGAATGTTTTCAGAAAAAAGTACTTGACAATCTTTTAAATGATTCCTATTATCAGAGTGGAAATAAATTTTTTGATTACTTTTTCACAAAAGCTTCCGGGAAAACCGTTTTTGGGACGGGTGGAAAAGTAAAAAAGGAAGTTCTTAAACAGTTTGGTATTCAGCAGGATGTTTTTTGTTTTGAAGGTTCCGTTGAACTTTTGAAATCAATTACTCCTAAAGAAAAAGTTTTTACCGGACTTCTTCGCTTCCCTAAGGTTATGAAAGATTTTGGGTTTATTTTTGGAAAGGATATTCCCGTTAAAAATGTCGTTTCGTTCATTAAGAAAAAAGGAAGCAGTATCTTGAAGGATGTTCATCCGTTTGACGTATTTGAAAATGAATCAATCGGAGCATCAAATAAATCAGTTGCATTCAGTTTATCTTATTTTGATGCTGAACGCACCTTAACTGATGAGGAAGTTGACAAGGATTTTCTCTCATTGATTGAATTGGTGAAAAAAGAATTTAACGCTGTTTTGCGAGGTAAATAATTGTCTGATTTATCTAAATATGAAATATTCATACAAGAACTGACTTCTGTAGAAGTTCAGGTTTCTGCTTTGAGGGAACTGTATGAAGAATTAAAAAGCAGAAACAAAGAACTCGAAAAAAAACTTTCAAATCTCCAGAAAGAAAATGAGTATTTAAAAATGCAGATTGAAAGCGGGGAAGATTCAGCAGATCGAAAAGCTGAAGGAATCGGGGAAAAGGTTTTTGGCTCTCTCAGTGTGAATGAGCGCGAAGATCTTAAAGTTAAAATTTCAGATGTGATCACAAAAATTAATGATCATTTAACTAGTTCTTAATTACTTTTGATGTTGTTGGTATAAGTTCATGATGACGGAAAAAAAGAAGCTCAAAGTAAAAATATTTGATAAAGAATATTCTTTATTGGTAGATAACGAAGAAATCGCAAAGGAACTTGCTGTTTATGTGAACAATGTGATGGAAGAAACAAAACAAGAACTGCCCGATCAACCGGCGCAGACTATTGCTATCATTGCCTCCTTGAACATTGCTTATGATTATTTCATAGAAAAAAACAAAAACAAAGAATTTCTCATTCAAGCGACGGACAAAGTAAAAAAGATTAAGCTTCTTTTAAATCAATCATCGGATCCTATCCCATCTTAAAAACCCATTACCGCTGCCGGTTAATGGTAACAAAAAAGAACCAACTTTGCCAATGGGTTATTGACTTACGATGCGTAAGGCAGGCCTCGTCCTGATGTGCTTTTTCCTCCGGAAGCTAAGTCGGGAATCTGACTTCGGTCAGAACAGAGGAAGCAAGAAACATTCGGGCTTTTTCCCACACTGTTTGGATAAGGGTTCTTTCCCTGTTCAACAGTAGCCGGCGGCGCTTTTATTTATCTAATTCTTGAGGCATAATGTGAATTTTATTGATATAGATTTGTTGATCCTCATTCCGATGGTGGTCTTGTTAGTAGCTCTCTTTTTTTATCTGGGATGGAAGGTAAATTCTAAATTAGGCAAACGAAGCATCGTTGCCGGTGAAGAAAGGGCTAAAGTTATTATTGCTGATGCCCAAAAGGAAGCTAATAATATAAAACGAGAGAAGCTGCTTGAAGTTAAAGATGAATGGTATAAGAAAAAAATTGAGTTTGATACTGAAGCAAATCAAAAAAGGCAAAAATTCCAAAACCAGGAGAAACAATTATCCGGACGTGAAGACAACATTGAAAAAAAATTAGAATCAGCGATTAAAAAAGAAAAAGAAAACCGCTCGTTTGAGCAAAGCCTGTTTCAGCAGAAGAAAAATATTGACATCCGGACGGCTGAATTGGATCGGTTAGAAAAAGAGCAAAACACTAAGCTTGAAAAAATTTCGGGGTTAACCGCTGAAGAAGCCAAAAAATTACTACTTGAAAGCATGGAACAACAAGCTGAAGTTGAATCAAATAAAATATTCAAGGAGAAATTTGAAAAAGCAAAATTAAACGCTAAGCAAGAAGCACAGAAAGTTGTTGTTCTCGCCATTCAAAGAACTGCCGCCGATCACTCGGTTGAAACGACCGTTTCGGTTGTGCAAATTCAAAATGATGAATTAAAAGGAAGAATAATCGGAAAAGAGGGGCGAAATATCCGTTCGTTTGAAGCCGCCACCGGTGTTGATGTTATTGTTGATGATACCCCTGAAGCAGTTATTCTTTCGTCCTTCGACCAATTCAGAAGGGAAGTTGCCCGTGTCTCCTTAGAACGGCTGATTGCCGACGGAAGAATTCATCCTGCAAGAATTGAAGAAATTGTTGAAAAAGTTCGTGTTGAATTAGTTGAGGAAATGTACAAGGAAGGGGAAAATACTTGTCTGCAGTTAGGCATTCATGGAGTGCATCCAGAAATAATTAAACTCATCGGCAAAATGAGATACCGTTCAAGTTATGGCCAAAATTTGCTGCAACACAGCGTTGAAGTCGCCTATCTTTGCGGTATTATGGCTGCGGAACTGGGTATTGATCCGATTATGGCAAAACGCGCAGCCTTACTTCATGACATCGGAAAAGTTGTTGACAAGGATCTAGAAGGACCACATGCTTTATTGGGTTATGATGTTGCTAAACGCTATAAAGAAAATCCAATTGTTGCAAATGCAATTGGTTCTCA
>Ga0210027_1000898_pt1 | contig 29016 bp, 21 predicted proteins | sample CryGeymeta201510_FD_183978 | JGI IMG/M metagenome (GOLD analysis project Ga0210027, IMG submission 183978) | Groundwater microbial communities from Crystal Geyser aquifers in Utah, USA - Crystal Geyser metaG 2015-10 (SPAdes) (version 2) | ecosystem: Environmental > Aquatic > Deep subsurface >...
GCACTATCAAGTTTCAATCCTCTACATCGAGGCATGGGGGTACTGACAGTCCTTTTTTTCTCGCCTGCCAGCGCCTCCCTGCTTATTCTAGCACACTTCTCCGCTCGATTGTACCAGCCTTGCGAACCTCATTGGGATGATGCTCAAAATCGCGCCATTCTCCTATCGAACCTCACATTCATCCCACCGCCCAACTCTTGCCAGGTAACCCAAACTCATTCCTGCGCACTCCTGCTCTCTTTCCGAAGGGTATGCACTCGTTTGCACATTTGCAGCAATTGACAGACCAGCTTACAATGGTCGCCAACTACGCGACCACTTTGGTCGCCAACTACGCGACCACTTTGGTCGCCAACTACGCGACCACTTTCTACCCGCCCACCATGATAAGCGCAACATTTACCATCTTCACCATTCTATCCGAACTCCGCCGGGGCAGGCCAGCCTCCCAACTCTGGCGCATATTCTACCACTTCGGCGAATCACTTACGCCGCGCATACCCTTCTGGCTGCACCTTTGCGTGCAGGCCAGCCTCCTGGATTCATCCTGCCCTCCTCGTCCCGCCCGACACTTCAACACCTGGCTGACCCTGCCGCCTGAAGTCCAAACGCACGAACTTCTCGAAGCCTGGCTGCGCACCCCAAAAAATGCCCAAGATCGCTGCGCCCGACGCGCCTTCATACGCCGTCTGGAACAGAGGGAGCCTCTTATGGATAGGGATCAGCGCGACCTGCCCGGCTTGCAAGCCCTCGGTTTATGCCAGCCAGGAAGCCTGACCGCATGGGGCGAGATCATCCTATTGAACAAGCCTGCCCCCACGCAGCCCCAACCGGCTGCCTGGCACATCGAAGGTGATCAGTTGTTCATCCCTTTCCCGCCGGATTGGTCGCTGCTATGGGAACTGGAAGCATTTTTGCGGCCGGCTTCACCGGGCAGGTATCTCCTGCGCAAACCCGACCTGCGCCACGCCGCCGCACACGGCCTCTGCGCAGCACCCTTCGATAAACTCACACCGTCCCGCTGTCCTTCCGGGAGGGCAACGCCTACTCGGCAGGGATGGGAAAATGGATTCATGCGCGTGTTGGAAACCGGATTGCGCGCCCCGCTCCCGCAAGCGCTGCGCGCCGCCATCCTGAGCCAGCCTGTGCTGAACGTGACCGAGGGGATCGTGCTCGAGTTCTCCAACTCAGAAGAACTCAAACGATTGCGCCGCTCAACTGTGTTGAGAGAGCACTTCGAACACATTCTCTCGCCCCGGCACGTTTGCGTGAGTGCAGAGAACGCCCCACGCCTGCTCGAATTACTGGAACGGCGCGGCATTTATGCCCATTCGCTCATGGAAGCCGCCCCGAAGGACGAGCGCTCCCACACGCGCAACTATTTTCGCCAACCGACACTACCTCTTCCAAAAGGATGGACAGTGACCAAGGAGGATTTGCTGACCGAACATCTCCGCCTCCAACAAGCCCTGGATATTCTATACCATGCGCCGGGCGGCATACGCCCCGAGCCGCGCCGTATCACTCCCTTGCTTATGGAAGAACACGGCGGGCAGGTGTACGTTATTGCTTACTGCCACACCCGCCGCGCGCAGAGAACCTTCCGGCTGGACCGCATTGAGATTCCGGCGAGAAAAGAGCCTTGACCACTTTCGCCAATCACCGTGTTCTTTGTGGTTAAAGAGTTCAATGCAGGAATACCATCCGCTCGCTGGTCACCTCGCCGCTGCCGATCACTTCGATGCGCTTCACGTCCTCCGCGCCGATGAAGTACAGGCGCGCGCTGTCAGCCTTGCCGACTAATTTCTTGAGCTGCTTGCGCATCTCGGAAATCTCGACCGGTTTCAGGCGGCATTCGAAGACACTGTATTGGACGTGCGCGCCGTAACCTTCCAGCACTTTCATCACTTTCGTCCGGCGGCGGTCATTGGAAATATCGTAAGAAACGACTACAAATTGGGTAAGCATAAGGATAGGAGTCTAGCGGATCGTGAACGGAGCGTATTGCCTGCTTTCGCCCAGGATCAGGCGCGCCATCTGCTGCGCCTGCAACTGGAAAACGTAGCGGTACGAGACCTGGTCGCCGCTGGCCGGATGGACGACATTCTGGCTGACGCGGTTCTCGTAGAGCAAGATCACCTGGTCGCGGCCTTCCTTGCCCAGATAAACCGCCTGCGTCCCACTGCGGGGCGGCGTGTTTTCGTCCTTCTCGGCTTCCTCTTCGGAAAGGTCCACCAGCTCGAAGTTCGCCAGGTTCACGAACGGGCGGTTGACAGCCTCCAGCACCACTGAGTCGGCGATCACCGGGCGGAATTCCTCCACCAGGTCGAGCGCCATAGAAGGCCGGCCGTAGTCAATCACGTGGAAAAAACCCAGGTAGGGATCAAGCCCGATCAGCTCGCAGGCGGTCACCAGGTTGCGGAGCAGGAGCGAATAAGTAAAGGAGAGCAGGGCGTTGACGGGATCGGTGGGTGGGTAATAAGCCCGCCGTTCGAAGCCCCACGAATTGCCATCCTGCGGAGGTCGCAGCAGGCGTCGGAACAGGCTAAAATACTCTTTCGCCGCCTGCCCCTCCAGGCCGCGCAGTTCGTCGAGCGTGCGGGCCGAGTCCACGCGGCGGGCCATCTCGTCCATTCCGTTCAGCGCCTGGCGCGCCCAGGGCGCGCGTTCGGCGTGGCGCTGGACTAATGTCCGCTGGTTGAGCACCTTGCCGCGCACAATGCTGCGCGCCAGGCCGAGGGCAAACCGCGGGTCTGCGGCCGCCAGGGCCTGCTGGTGGCGCAGTTTGCCGTGCTTGTGTTCCTGCCCCACCACCCGTGAGACGTAGCGCCCCGCGCCGGTCAGGTAGACCACGTCCACGCCGCGCCGGGTGAGGGCGAACATGGCAGCGGTCGTCAGGCTCACGCCGCGTCCCATCAGCACCACCTGCTCCACCTTGATGATGGGGATCTCTTCGAGAATATCATCCCCCTTCTTGACGATCAGCCGTTCATCGGCCTTGCACACTTGCGCGCCGGGTTCGGTTACATAGAGTGTAGGCATAGGCACCTCACTTGATCACCGCCCCCAGCCATTCCAGATTATCCTGGGGGCTGAGGATGCGGGTCTTTTGCGGATTGACTTTCAAGCGCAGGCGCGCCAGGGCGCGCACCGCCTCGTTGAACGCTTTTTCAGCCTGATCCTGGTCTCGGCACAAGATGACCCAGTCATCCGCGAAGCGCGCCAGGGCATATCCGGCCTGGGTCAGTGACTGATCAAAGGGGTGCAGGTAGATATTCGCCAGCAGCGGAGAAAGCGGGCTGCCCTGCAAGACACCCAGCGGGGCGCGCCCGGCCTTGCGATGCATCAGGTAAGCCGTCACCGCCGCGGCCGCGGCCAGTCCTGCCAACCCGCCGCTGACAACAACGCCCTTCTTGAGCAGGCGGCGGCTGGCCGGGGAGCCGACCACAGTCTTCATAGCGCTCCCCGCGCGTGCAATCGCTCGCCCGGCCGCTGGCCGCAACAAGTTGACGCCCAGGAGCAGCCCACCCCCAGCAATCTGGCGGATCGTCCCCTGGCGCATCTCTTCGGCATAAGAAACAGGCTCAACGTTCCCATCCCCATTCTTGTGTACTTTTTCTTCCTCCTCGTACTCGCCATATGCAAAGGGGGAGGTTGGGAAAGGTGAAATATCCCTGGCAGCCGCAGACAGCACCCAATCCAAGCCGCGCCGGGCCAGCGAGGAAACCGAGCGCAGGCGCGAGGCGGCGCCCATATCCAGGCTCTGCGGCGGGCCGGCCTGCATCACCCCCGCATCCAGCCAGGCCTGCAACAGGGCCAGCAAGCGGCCATCGCCGATCCTGTGTTTCAGGAACGAAGCCAGCAGGTCGTGATCCAGGCTGTCGAAGCAGGCGGCGATATCACCATCCACCACCCAGCGCAGCCCCTTGTGCCGCAGCCCATGCACGTGTGCCACAGCCTGTTCGATCGAACAACCTGGACGGAAGCCGAAACTGCACGGCAGGAATGCCGGCTCCCAAAGCGGCTCGAGAACCTGCTGGGCGGCGCGCTGCGCCACCCGGTCGCGCACCGGCAGGACAGCCAGCATCCGCTGCCCGCCGCCTTTTTTAGGAAGCGGGAAGAAGGCCGGGGGAACAGGTTTGTAGCGGCCTCTCAGCAGCATGTCGCTCAACGCCGAAAGCTGCGTGTGCAGGTCGCGCTCGAAATCGGCCAGGGAAACGCCATCCGGCCCGCTGGCGCGCTGGCGGCGGTAGTGGGGAATGTTGCCCCGCACGGCGCGCCAGGCGGCCAGCAGGTTTTCTGGCGCGGCGCACTTGCTCCAACAATCTTTCGCTCATAAAAACCTCACTTTCATTGAACAACCGCATAAATCGTTCCATCCTGGCCCAACTGGGTACCCAGCACGACATGGCCTGTATCCATGAAGAAGACCCAGCGGCAGGCATGTCCATAGGTCAGGTCAATCAGTTTGCCCTCGACCCTGGCGCGGCGCACTTCACGTCGCACGGGGGCCGAATCCCAGCGGCCGATCGCCACCACCCGCCCGGCGGAGATGCTCCCGCCCGGCCCCACGACGGTAAAGTCAGCCATCGAAACCTCGCTTTCCATCCAGGACTTCATTGGCAAGGGCATCTGCCAGGCGATTCTGTTCGCGCGGGACGTGATGAAATGTCACCTGCTCGAATTGCACGATCAGCGCACGCAGGCGAGCCTGCGCCTGGCGCATGGCCGGGGCGCGGGCGGTTGCCAGCCCGCGCATCTGCTGGACGACCACCTGGCTGTCGCTGTACACGTGAACTTCCTGTGGCTGCATCGGGCGCAGCGATTCCAGCGCCAGGATAACAGCCGCATATTCCGCCTCGTTGCAGGTCATGCGGCCGGCGCGACGGCTCCACCAGTGACGAATTTGACCGCTCTCATCGCGAACAACCGCCGCCAGCCCGCTTACCCCCTTCTCTGGCCGGATGGCGCCATCGGTGTAGACGCGCACATATTTCAACCTGCGCAGGGGCGGGAAAAGGTTCAACATTTCTGCTTTTGGTCTCACACCATTTCTCGGTTAAGTGATCTTTCAAGGCTGTAAACACTTAAATATCATTGTAGAGTTTAAACCCATGTGCAAGAGTTGTAACCCTTATTCATCGGGGTTTTCCTCCCAATGGATGGGGATATATTGAAAACAAAAGCCAGGTTTCCTGGTGGAACCTGGCTATTGATCATAGAATCTTATCCGCTACGCGGCTGGGCGTATTGCCTGGAGAAGTTCGTGCAAGGCGGCGAGGGGGATCATGTGGCGAACGCGGCAGCACAAGGCCAGATAGGCATCACCCGTGGCGACACTCTGCCACTCGCCGAGATCTTTTCGGAGTGAGGGGGTAAAGATCGAGGCCTGAGGATCGGCGCAGAGCAAGTGACGTGTCTGATACGAGGCGCTGCTCCCGCCGATGCGATCGAAGTTTGGTCGCAGGAGAGGCACCGCTCCCTGCGCCAGAATGGTGATCAAGGCTTCGGCATCCTTGTCGCTGCGCTGGGGGAGAATGTCATCCAGGCCAAGTTCCCATAGCGACTGATAGACCTCGCCGCCAAAATCCAGCAGGCGCATTTCCAGATCCCTGACGGTCGCCTCTCTCCACTCCCGTAAAAAGCCGTGATCGCTCAATAGCGAAGTGCGTACCTTCTCAGCGGGTTGACGCCAGTGTGAAAAGGCCCACCCGGCAACCGCTTTATCCACTGCTGATGGCCGGAAGATGGACGCCGCAGGAGGAAATTCTTTCCATTCTCTTGCAAGCCGCTTGCGCACCCTATCCAGTATATTTTCAAGTCTTTGCAGCGATTCTTCGGCCTGGGCAATCGCCTCCAGCAACTGCTGACACAAACCAGCCAGCCGTTGACCGGCAATTTCTTCCAGAGCGGCGGCAACCTTCTGTTCCACCGAACGGACACATTGCTGGCGGAGCAGGATAAGTCGCTGGTGTTCACGCCGCAGGAACAACAACGTAAAAATGGAAATGGCGATGGTTTTCAGGGGAAGCGGCAAACGGTTGATCCAAAGAGGCGGTTTGGGAAGAGCGGCAATAGCCTGATCTAGGGTCTGCAAGGCAGCCGTAAAAGTCGCGGTGTAGGCAGCGCCGTTCTGGTTCGAAGAGAACAACCGCTGATGTTCCTCGAACAGGCCGGCCATATTCTGGAGGACCTGCCGGCTGGCAGCCAGTCCGCCCGGATACAGGCGGGGCTGCTGAGGCAAAGCCTCGATCAACGCTGTCAACCGGCTCTGCATTTCCTCGCATAGCTCTTCTGCATTGGTCTGCAGAGCGGCCTGATGGTCGGGAAAGCGGGTCTGCTCAAATGATTCGTCGTAATCGAGGATGGACTGCACCCATCTTTCTATGGGAACATCCTCGAAGCGCAGGTCGGCAAAATGTATATTGAGCCTCAGATCTCCTGTGGGGGATAGTTCATAGGGGATGCCGGCGATCAATCGTTTCAACCAGTCACGCGGCGTGGGCATTTGTGCCATCAACTCATCGGTCACAATTTGACCGAGGCGGGGGTCGGCAGGAACCTGCGGCCCGAATTCCTCCACGATGATCTCCGCCCCCAGCCGGGCGGCACAGGCCCGGCTCAGAGCTTGGGGATCGAAGACCAGGGCGGTCGCGGCCGCGCCGCTGTAATAGGCCTGCCGGTCGAGAATATCCGGCTGGGGGGCGGCGGGAGAAAGTTGCTGCGCCAGGCCACCTGAGAGCAAGGCCAGAAGGAAATTCCCCAGAATGATCTTTAACTCAGCCTCATCTTTCACTTCCCAGGTGCCCTCTTTGTAACAATCGAAGAGGTAACACGAAAATGGCAAGGGGGGCAATAATTCGGTCATGCCCAGCGCACTGGCCAGCTGATCCTTGACTGTATTCCGCCTGGCCGCGAACAAAGCCTCCAGAGTCTGAATGTGCGTATATAGCTGTGCCTCAGTTTGCCGATTTGTGCCTTGTGGGGAGAAAACCGCCGTGCTAAGGAGCAGATGCCCCTTGCCGTAGGGTTCATGGGTTAGCAGCGATTGCAGAATGACCGCCAGTGGAAAAAGAACCGCGCACATGGGATCGGTCAGATCCGCCAGCAGGATCACATCCAACGGCAGCGCGGGCTTATCTCCCAGGCCGACTTCGAGCAGCCGTTCGTGGGTGCGCAGGTTATGCAGCGCGACTTCGAGGGCGGCCCGTATGTTCGACGCGGCGGAGATAAAGTCCTGGTAGCTCTGACGAGCATCCTGCGACTTGCTTATTTTTGATGTCAGCGCCTGCTTTAATGGCACTAAAATGAATTTTGGTTGTCCCTGCCCTTCACCTATTTTCCCCAGCGCGAGGAAAGAGGTCGTGGAAGCGCGCCGGCGGTCTCCGCGCAGGAAGATGAGCTCACCTTCGGCCGCCGTTTCGCTGGCCAGTTGCCCGATGGCCAGCACCAGCGCAGGGGTGGGTGGAACTTGCCTTACGCTCATAGTTTACCCAATTGCTCCTGCTTGGACTGCAAAGCGCGGATTTCCTTTTCGTACTGGCGACGCAGTTCGTTCTCCGGCGCCATCCTGGATAGGGCTTGTTTGTACTCAACAATGCGCTCCTCCAGCAATCTGATGGCTGCCTGATTCCCCATATTGACGATGTCCCTCTCGATGAGTTGCTCGGAGCGGCGGATCAGGTCATCGCTTTGGGTGAAGGCATCCTCGGCCTTCTCACGTCCTTGCTCCAGCCGGTTTTCGCGCCCTGGCCGGATTTTCAATGAGGAGTACTCTTTTTGCGCGTCGAAGTAATAGAAACTCCCGACCTGGACGATATAACCGAAAGCCGCGGCCACCGCGAAGAGATTGCGCGCCTCCTCCTTTTCCTCAGGAAAGACTTCCTCGGCTCGGAACGCCTCCGGGAAGGTGTGCAGAGGATCCAGCCCTTTGCGTTTTGCCTCGTAATAAGTCTTATAGTCTGCCATGTCGCGCAGCAGGAAAGCCGGCAGGCCGTGCTGGACGCGGGCAAAGTCAATGCGATGCTTGAAGCCGGTGGACTTGACCTCGTATTGTGGATCTTGGCGATACTTAGGCGGGATCAAATCGCTATGCTCATCTTCGACGCCGATGATACTCTTCCCCTCCTGTCCCTGGATACCGCTGTTGGCGTCAAATTGCCAGAATGGGTGGCAATAACGCACCAGGCTGTCCATTTTTTCTTCGATCAGGCGCGGCGCCTTTTGGCCATGGTAGTCGGCCAACGCTTTCAGGAGAGAGGTGTTCTCCACATCCTCGGCAAAGAAAGCATCAGCGTGCTGCTGCATTTGATCCGCCCACTCCGATTCACCCCACCCAGCCAGTTTATCCAGCGTATCCACACTGGCCTGCTGGGCAAAAGAACGGTAGGTAGCCACAGGATTCAGACGGCTGGCATGTCTCTGGTAATAATCCTGGATGTAGCCGGCGTCCACGGCTTCCACGGTGAGTTCAAAGATCCCCTTCTCCTCGGTGGACGGCTTGAGGAATTCGGCGGCGCGCTCCTCCAGTTTTCCAACAGCGCGCTCCAGGGTCTGAAGCACGCCAGCCAGCGTACTTTTGTGCCGGCGGGTCTGCTCCCCGATCTGATCGTAAAGATTGGCCGCCTGCCGCTGGGCGTGCAGTTGCAGCGTGCGCCGGTCAATCTCGGCCAGCCAGGTCAAGCAATCGTTACGGGCGCGGTTCAGTTCCTCTTGCCAGTGCTTCTTGAGCAGGGTACGCTGAGCAGCCCGCAGAGTATTCCCGGCCATGCCTCTCAGCCGTTCGCGCGCTTTCTGGTATGCCTCCTCAGCCTGTGATAAGCTGGCTTCCGTAATCCCCTGTTGGGAGATGCGCACTTTCATCCCGGGCAGCGAGCAGGTCGCTTCGGCAATCTGCTCATGCGAGGAGACCTCGGCGGTCAGTTGATCCAGAACTGCCTGAGCGAAGCGCGCCCCCCGTTCGAAGGCGAGGGCGGCGGCCTCAGCTTGGAGTGCCTGCTGTGCCTGGGCTAGCAAGTCGTCTGTCACATCGTTCATTTTCCCTTTCAGGTAATCTCTCTCCTTTGCGTTGCTCTCTTCCTGGAGGGCCAACAGGCGGCGGATTTCTTCCACATCGCCTGCCTTGCGAATGGCGGGGATGTTGAGATTAGCCATCTGATGACCGGCAAGCAGGCTCTCCAGCAATTGTGCGTCGCGCAGCCCCAGCCGTCCCAGCAGGGCCGAAGCAGCTTCCTCAACCTCTTTCTTATCTGGCTGCGCCAGGCAGGCCTGTTGGATCATGGCTTGCCCCAAACGGGCGTCGCAATACCCTAAAACCTTTTGGGCGGGATAAATTAACGAGGCCGCGGCCAGGGAACTGAAGGCGCGCCGCTTTCCCTTGAACTCTTCCAGCAGTACACTCACGTTGGCATTGAAACCGCGAATAGCGCCGCCAATAGATGAGCCAGTGTCCAGGAAAACGGCAGAGGCGACCATGTTGTAGATGTCATCCGCTGAGTTCAGACTGTTGCCGGCCTGATTGCCCAACTCGACCACAAAAGTCATATCAAAAGGCATGGCCTCGATGCTGATCGGTGCTCCCTCGGGATACGCCACATGCCAATGGGGGTTTTCGATCAAGTAGTTGCACTCTTTGAACCAGGCGTACGTGTTGGCGCGGATGCGCTCACGCTGGATGGGAGTCTCGTTCTTGATCGCCTTGTCCATGATCGAAGGCAGGATGGCAACAGACATAATGGTCGGGTTGGTATCGCGCAGGAAGTGGCGGCAGAGATAGGCCAGGTCGAAAGCCATGGAACTGCCTGTCCCGCCGCAGGTGGAGAAGAAGATCACCACGCGGACACTGCGCCGCTCGACGATGAAGCGCATTTTCTCGCTGCTCATCCGCTCAGTGGCCTCAGTATGCTCAATCTGTTGAATGGCCTCGATGGCCTGGAGCAATTTGTCAATGAAAGCCGGACCGTCATTACGGTCATTGAACATGCGGAAGAGCGCCAGGCGTCCGACGGGGCGCATCTGGCCCGCGCCGCGGTTGATAAAGCCGGCCCTCAAGCGCGACTCGCGCGGCCACCAGGCTTTGATGGTTGGGTAGTTGTTCAAGTTGGCCAGCACGGCGTCGCCGTTGAAGCCGGTCAGTTCAGCGCGTTCCATCGGCGAGAACCAGGCCGCGGCGTAGGGGTCAACGGTGCTGTCGGCATCCACCCAAAGGAAGCGCAGCACGGGAATATCCCCATAGGCGCGGCGCAGCAGTTCCTTCAAGCGCCAGCCAATCTGCCCAGCACTGGTGCCGAGGAAAACGAACAAGGTTGGTTCAAAACGGATTTCGGTAGTCATGGGTTTATCCTCCATATGATTGAGTTACTCGCCTTTATCGCTCAAGTATTGGAATTCATAGTTTCCCATACGAAAGGTGTCGCCGTGTCGCAGCGGTGTCTTGGCATGGATCAATCCATAGCCTTTTCTCACCTCGCCAAGCGGCTCGAGCAGGACTTCGACCTCATCTGCCGATTTTTCTGCCCCCAGGATGGCATGTTGCTCATCCAGGTCAGGGAGGGAGAGGTCACAGGTCTCGCCATGCCCGATGACAAGGGTGGTTTTCTTGAATGCCGTCAAATCTTCCTCAGCGGCTTTCCCCGAGCCCCTCTCGACCGGCCAGTACCGAAGCGTGCCGGTGACCAACGGCGGACGAGTTGCAGCTTTTATCTTTCGGGCAATGACAAGTCCGATCACCAAGAACGACAACAGCAGTATGCCTCCCCAAGCGATGGGCCGTCGGCAGCGTACCAGCAATGATGGTGCTACAAGATGAAGCGGAATCCCCGCTTCGGGGTAGATTGCCAAGCCGTCTCGTCCTTCTACATGCAAGATGGCATCATACTCTCCGACGGGAAGAGCATCGCCTTTCGGAAGGAATTCAAGCGCCACCCCCTGCTCTCCTGCGGAAAGTTGAAGCGTCTGTGGAGATAATCTCAACTCTTCTACCCCTTCCAACTTCAGTTTAATGGTCTCGGGTTGAGCGCTGTCAAGCGCGAATGTAATTGTCATCTTTCCCACATTGTTGAAGCAGCCCGAAGGGATTTCCGCACGCAGCGGAGTGGAGGTTACGCGGAGCGAGGGCTGGAAAAGTTCGAGGCGGAGGGGGATCTCCGCGCCGAGCAAGTCAACATTTTGTTGGGTAGTGAAGACCAGCCGCCCGGCGGCCGCCCCTGGAACGGCTCCTGGCTGCGCAACCAGTTGCAGATGGATCACGCTCTCACCGGAGGGGGATATGGAGAATGGGCCGTTATCGGCCAGCGCCAGGCCGGGTGCATCTTCCAGTTCGACATCCACCAACTCGGCACGCTGGCTGGCTGACAGAACGGCAATCGGAACGGTCATTCCCTGTTGGGCCGCAGCCATTTCCACCTTCCCCAGGTTCACTTCCTTCGTCTGGAAGGTGAGGGTGGGAATGATATGAACTATAAAACTGGCCTGGGCTGTCAGGTTGTATGGCAGCCCTTTATAAACCGCCTCGCGGGCTTCGATTTGAACCTTATAGACGCCATCCTCGGCAGGCAAGAAATTGGCAGTGTAGATGTCATCGCTGCTGCTGAGGGCTATCTCGTGTGTCTTGCCCGAAGGAGCGGTGATAAGGGCGATCAAGTCCCCCCTATCCAATTGCGGTGGCGTTCCGCCCTCCAGATGAATACGGATGGTCAGCGGTTGAGCGCGGATTTCATATTCACCGATTGGCTCATCCACAATGATCGCCGGGAATGTCACCACCTCGACCCGCGCGTTGCGTTCGACTGGTATCACTCCTTTCCACCCGTGGACCGCAATGGTGTATGATCCCGGTTGGCCGGTATTGACGAACAGACGCGTGTAATCCCCGTCGTTGGCGCGGGCATCGCCGTGTGTGCCGTCATCATAGAAGCGATCCAGGCTTTCTTGATTTCCGTCTGGCAGCGTGACCAGGGCTGAGAAAGCGGCCTCGCCAATGATTTTCACAATCTGGCCACCGCTCTTTTCTTCAATCAAATGAACAACGAGTGTCATTGGCTGGCCGGACTGATGGAACTGGCCTGGCGAGACGATCTCGGCGCGCAGCCGTGAACGCAGGATTGCCCGCGCCTGAACGCTGCCACTTCCTGACAATTGGAATTTCCAATTGCCCGCCGGGGGCTGCACAACAGATGTCACGGTAAAACGAGGGTCGTTGACCACGAACGAGATGCTTGGATCGTCCCGCTGCGTTTCCTGCCCGGCCGGGTTGAACAGCCTGGCGGCGATATTTTCAGGCTTGCTCAGCACGAAATTCACCTTTTCGATATAGGGCGCCAGTGCGGGATCAATCTCCAGCGAGGCGCTGCCCGGTGAAAGGGTCACACCGCTGCCAATCACGGTGCGGTCTTTTATTTGGCTGAAGACTTCCAGGTAGGCATCCAGCAGGTCGGAGGCGTCATCCGCTGGGACCACTGTGCCACCCGTCTCGGTTGCCAGACGGCTGAGGAAGGGGGTTTGAGCAGCGGGGGTCAGGGCGATGGAGAGCACCGGCATGCCCAGCGAGACGGCCAGGTCGAGAGTCTCTTGCTCGTATGCCGGATAGGGCTGGGGGATTTCCGGCTTTCCATCGGTGAGGAAAACTATCACCAGCCTTCCCATGTCTGGTTTGAAGGTCTTAAACATCTCCCCCGCGTTGAAAAAAGCAGCTTTCATGTCCGTATACCCATCGGGCAGGCTCGCCTGGATTTGGCGCAGCAGATTCTCCTTATCAGCTTTATTGCGCAGGGTGACCAGGCCATTCGTGAGCGGCTGGCTGGTCGTTGAGAAAACGATCAACCCGACCGCATCGCCCTCATCCAAAAGCGAGGCAAAGAGGCGCGCCGCGGTGAAACGCAGATTACCAGCATCGCTCGTCGCCATGCTGCCAGAGTTATCCAGGATCAGAATGACAGTCACCCGATCCGCCGCTGCGCCCTGCGCAATTGCAGCGTGGGGGACAAACGAGGTGAGCAGTATGACTGCCATCAATTGAAGAAGTACTGTGCGCATTCGCATCTTGAATCACTCCATCTCTCGGATACGCTATCCTTCGAGGCTGTAAACGCTTATTCGCCAGCATGGAGTTTAAACCCATGCTCGGCTCCCGTCACCCTGACTCATCAGGGTTTTTCTCCCAACGGAAGGGGATATTGGAAACAAAAACATGTTTCCTGGCAAAACTTGGTTAGTGAGCATAGAAAGTTCGAACTCTAAAACTAGAATCTCGTCTGCCGCGCGGCTGCGCGTACTGCCTCAAGGTTCAAAATTTCAGCTACCTCATAGCGTGTTGAAGTGCTGCCCTCCACCGGTCGCAGGCGGATGATGGATGGGAAATATCCCATCCGCCCGTGCAATTCGGCGAGCAGCAAAGCAGCGATGAAGTTCAGGGAAGGAAGATTGACCAGGATGGCCTCGGTTTGCCATTGCTCCGGGGAAAGCGGAACACGCGCCATGAGTTCCTGCAACTGAGAAAGAAAGGGTCGTCGATTGTCGAACTGTACTGGCACGGCAATAACCCGTTCAATCTTTTGCCCAGAAAGATCTTCTACCCGGGTAAGATGCTCAGAGGTAAACGGATGCCCAAAGTTAATAAGAAACATGGTTCATTCGCCAAACGGTTTTGCTGCTGGTATGAAAGTAGTATCAATTCGAATTGGCTCAACTTTCGCTCCCCTTATGATTTGCCCTGTGCTGTCACGAGGTGCTTTCATATACTCCATATCAAGATTCCTTGCCATGCAGGCCAATCCCATTCCAGTCGTCATTGGCTTGGTTCCGCCAGTCATGTCAGCGATTAAATCACTGGACTTTAAACCGGCATTAACAGCCTCCACCTCCAGGATCTTGACCACCATATCATAAGTGCTTTGGATCTGATCTGGGTCCACTACATAATTAGGCGCTCCCCAATATATATGGGGGGCTTTTTCACGATAATCGTCATACAATTTTGTAGCGGTCTTGAGTGATTCGACAGTAGCAATAAGCCAGCAGAACTGAAGCGCAGGCAAGTGATAGTCAATGGAGGCTGGCGCAGAGGCTTCTGTAGGGCCAACCAATACGATCAATCCCTTTCGGGGGTTGGGCTTGAGTTCTTCCCTAATCCCAACCCAGCCGATCCAATGGGATTTGCGCCAAGAGTGGGTTATGATGGCAATTGCAATCACGAGAAAGGCTATTGCAATCCAATAACCACCCTGAAATTGGGACGGGTTATTTGCGAAATCATAGAGTGCCTGTAAACCTAAGGCAAGAGCAGCAGTACCGATGATGAACAAAGGTATCGAGCGCGACGGGTCAAAGAAATCGCGAAAACGTTCCTTCACCTTTACCTCCTATAGATAAGATTTTGATCATCCCTGGCAGTGTGCAGACACCGAGTCTGCCCCATCCCGATCGTCGTATGGTGTCCCGTACCGCAATAGAAAGCGAACTGCGCCAGGGATTGCAGCACGCGATCGGCGCCTTCCCAGCAGGCCGCCCACTCCCGGCACTGGCGCTCAGGCATCAGGGTGTGGCCGGCGTAACCACTGGGATTCAAACCATCCTCAATCAATTTCAGGCACTGGTGTTTTGACAGCAGGGCGAGGCTGGCTGTGCCGGTGAAACCGATCGCCGCGCCGCGCGTCCCTTCGGCGAAAACCCAGCGCTCGGTATTGACAGCGGTCAACTCGCTGACCTTCACGCACGCCGCAGCGAACTCCGGCCAGGCGGCATGGATCTGCATCGGTTCGGGAACGACCGCGTTCCAGCGCTGCCAGTGGCTGCGCAGGATCAGCGCAGGGATGGGCAGCGGGGTATCCGCTCCCTCTGAACGAAAGGCGGTGGGACTGGCAAACTCCAGGCGCACTTCCCGCGAGCGGCTGTTCACTTTCTCCGCCTGGGCCAGCGCGGCGAAGGAGGTCCGCCCGGCCCAGGGATGCTGGGCCGGGTCGAGCGTCCAGCCATCCAGGCGGAAGTCCATTTTGTACAGGGCAAGGCGCGCCGGTAAATCCTTGACCATTTCGAGCAGCATCTCGGACAGGCATTCCTCAAAGGTAGTCACTCGTAGCCAGCAGGTTTGACCGGGCTGCAACCATGCACCTGCCGCAAGTGGCCGTCCGCGATCATCCAGCAGCGTAGAAACCGTATACGGCTTCACACCCTTGTCATCGTGCAGCGACTGCGCCAGATCAGGCTGGCGGCGGGTCAGTTCGCGCAGCAACCAGGCATTGGCCGGCCGCCCCAGCGCGCCGAGGATGGGGTAGCGGTTGGTGGCCGTGAGGGGAAGGAGGAGGGAGAGGAGCATGAGGAAGTCGGATAGTCAGATGGTTACATAGCCAGTGAGTTAGGCAAAGGAATATCACTGTCCACGCACGCAAATTCTGGGTATGGTATTTCTACCAACCTGTCATCAGTAAGTTCCCATTTGGGGTTATCTTGCCATCCACCGGGCATGCTTGCTTTCAGGAAAATAATCCCAAGATTTTTGGCGAGTTTCCAGGCATCATTTTTCATGTCAGGTCTATTGCTAATAATGAAACCCCTAACCTCAAAATCATCTGAGAAACCTTCTCTGGTTTTCTCAAAGCTCTCCGCAAATTCGATTTTCTTATTGAGCTGCTTAATATCTTCTACGCAAACCATCATATCTCGGCATTCATCGAAAAGTAATTTGCATTCACCAACACAAACTAATCGCTTGGATTCGCTATTCTCTTGGAAACAATAAACATCAAATTCCTCGCCGTTTACTTTCCCATCTTGATTTCTTGGTTGCCTCATATGGCAACCATATTTCCTTCCAATTACGCCCTCTACCTGAAGCTCAAAACTACGCACATGTTGGTCAATGCTGGTGACGGGTTTGAGCCACTTTTTAATCGGTTTACGGTCGCTGGCATAGCGCACCTCTAAACCGGGAATGTTTGATTCGACGCAAGTCTTGACAGCGTTTTGATGCAAACAACGTGGATGCGAGTTAGGCGGGCCACTCAGTAATAATGTAAGCCCAGGGTTTGATTGAGTTTTTGCTTGTTGGGCAGCCATGCGAATCATCAATAAATCCAAGGACTCACTGCAATTGGCGGTAAGAGTTGAGTAAGTGCAAGTTGGAGGATCACAGGGTTTGATGCTTAACTTTACCCCAGACGCAAGCAAAGCGGCGCATAATTGAACGACAGCGTCTTTATATCGCCTATGCTTTTGTATGAAAGATTGATACTCATCGTAGATTGTACGATCTTCATCCAGCGCAAGCGTAAACAAATGCTGGTTTTCGCTTAAATTTTTTAATTGGTTATAGCAATCATTATTTTTATGCTCTTGAGCGGCAACAAATAAATAGGGATCAATTGTCAGATTCATCATCAGCCTCCCAAGACGCGTCAGTGCGGAATCGCATATCAGAAATCGCGAGCGACTCAATCAAATCATCCGAGAAGAAATCTTCAAATCCTTCAGGGAGGTTCTCTAGTTCGCCAAATTTGTTAATTTCGAGTAGCGTTATGGTGCCTTTCACTTTTCCTCCACCCCTATGTATAAAATAAGGTGCAAGCTCCTTCAATTCGAGGTATTTATTCTCACTGCTCAACTTCCTTTTGCCTTGTTCATGTTCCGTTGCCCACCTTCGCAATCGGAGAAGTATATGCTCGCTGTGAGTTTCCAGAAGAAAATGCACGTCTGTGTATTCTCGTTTTGGTTTTCCCGGCTGTTTAGGGTCTTCAACCAGCTTCTGGATTTTATCGACGAATAAATCTGCCAACCTTGCTTGTGCTCGTGGATGTAAATGCAATTCGGGCTGTTCGATGATGACCAATTTTCCAGGTTCGGCCAGCACACTTTGAACCAGGATTGGCAAAACCTGCGACGCGCCAAAGCCTACATCTACCAGATTGACCTTAGGGATTTCCTGAGATTCATCAACGATGACCTCCGACATCAGGCCCAAATCGCCAGCATAATATTTCGTAGGCTTCACTGCCGTGCCCAATTCTAACCGGCGAATCCATTCACTTATTTGATTTACCTTTTCTTCGTCCACATCTTCTGAGAGATAACGAATAAAAGCTTTTAATCCCCTCTGCTCCCAACGCCGTTTCTCGAACTGATCAAGCGAATAAGCACGTGCAGGCGCTGGTCGGATCGGCCCCAGGTATTCTATTGACCGTAAAAACTCTTCGATGATCGCTTGAAATTCACCAAGCAGGTTTGCAATCAGACCAAAATCGGTGGTGGATTTTGGATCATCAGGGAGTATCTTACCGGGCAGAGCAGTCAATCGAGGCCAAAAACCAACACTCAACGAAAAGGTTGCTGAGGCCCAGGGCGCTTCAACTTTACTGCTTTCATGTTCATATAAAAATTCGCTCCAGGGAGTCCATTCGTCTAACCAAGTCCATGATCCCTGCTTTTCAATCTCTTCCATGTGGCGTTCAGATGAAAAGATAACACGCCTCCCCAATTCTTCAATCGCATCCCACGGACAGATAATCTGAATGGCGATAGGCACAACATATCTATTCTTCTGGTCCCAGGCAAAACTCAGACTGATATCCAAATCCGTTGACATATCCTTGCTGGGAATTGGCTGGTGACCACCCTCAATTAGCAAACGGTTTATTCTTTCCCTGAGGGCTTCAAGCACATCTGTAGTCGCCCTCGAAAGATCGCACCGAAAATGGAAGGTTATGGGCTCTTTCTCCGCCTGCTTATGTACTGTAGTCTTGAACTCTCCTAGATCAACGCCGTTCTCGGCAGCAAATACAAAAGGAACATGTTCTGAGACATGATCAAGGCTCTGCTTCAATAGACGCAATGCCCTGATAATGACACTCTTGCCGCTCGAGTTGCGCCCAAACAATAAGGTGATCGGGCGCAACTCGAGCCAGCCAGTATCCGCGAAGGCCATGAAGTTTTCAAGACGAAAGGCTTTTACTGTCACATTACTCTCCTATCCGCAGGTTTCTCGTTATTCTTCCAGCCTCACGTCTTGTGCTGCGGGACCTTTCATACCTTTGCCTATCTTGAAAATCACTCGCTGTTCGGGCTTTAAAGTTTCCACGCCTCGCAACTGGTTGAGATGCACAAAAACATCCGCGCCACCGCCATCGGGCTGGATAAAGCCAAAGGATTGGCTTTTCCCCAAACCGAAAGCCTTCACTGTACCGTGATGTTCTGCGAGTTCTGCCGGAGCGCGTTCGGAAACTTTCTCAGGAGAACGCGGTCGAGGCATTGAAGTATCCCTTTGCGGAGCCTTTCCTGTGGCCAGTTCGATCACACCGTGAGGCGTTGGTAGCACTGGGCGTTCCTTATATTCGTTGATCTTATCCAAGCCGCGCTCGATTTCCATGTAGCGAGTTTGATCAAGCCACCTTGCATCGCCCTCGCGCCACTGCATCATGGTCAACAAGGACTGAATCCTTTCTATATCAGCAAGATGCTTCTTCTCAGCGGATGCTCCAATCTGTTCGAGGACATATTTTTCAAAGGCACTCAAATAAGGCTTTGCATCCTCTTCCGATGCTGCCTCATGCCAGCTATCTTCCTTGAATAACTGGTGGTAACGTTCCTGGCGATCTGTCAAGTATAAATGGGGAGTAATGGCTACGGCACCCATACCCAGAGGTTTGCCCATGCCAATGTGGTGGCGACAGGTTTTATCGGGCTCGCCAGGCAGGGTCAATACCCACCACAGTACACCCAATTCTTCCTCGCGCAGATTTTCAAAATAGATTTTGAAGGAGAAACGCACACCCGGTTTGATGGGTATGATGCTTGTGAGTTGCGATTTGTGTTCACGTTCCTTGGTTGTCGCCTCGATATCTGGATTGGCACCTTTGAACCAGTACAACTTGTGCCCGCGGATTTGGGTCTCGATGGTGGATGTGCCATAATGCGCAAGGGATTTCTTATCATCCGGATCGTGCCCAGCTCCGCGATCTTGCGCCAGGTAATGCTGAAAAGTTGTCGGCTTCGGGCCGGAAAGCACGTGGGGGGTGATCTGCTTGAGCCACACTCCATCCCTCGCTTCGATGAAGGTCGCATCCGTGAAAAACGCTCGCCCTGCGCGTTGATCTTTCGGCCCCCATTCTTTTTCTTCCACCACCCAGCCGAAAATCACATCGGCCAGGTCCGGATCTAACTGGTCGCGCAACTTATCCGGCACAAAGTCTAATGGTCTGGCTGCCCGATTCGAGTCAGAAAATTGCTGGCGCGCGGGGATACGAAAGTTCGGGCAATGCCCGAAATAAATCACTTCCTCTGTATTGGTCGAATTTCTCCCCGTCACGAAAAACACCGGATTATCCTTTTTCAGGCAACCATCCTTACTTCCCCAATCTTTCAATTCTTCCTTTTGGAAAGGGGTTAGCCCTTCCTTGTAATCATCCGCAGCCTTCTCGTTGATCTTGATCGTATCAGCTTTTGTATCGGGCGCCAGCACCAGTGCGTGGTTTTTGCGTGGCGACCTCTGTCCTGATTTGCCTGATTCCATCATATTGCCGGAGCAAACCAATACCCCTTGATGGGGATAACCGGCTTCAAGAGAGCCAATCTGGCTGACCATAACGAATGGGCCACTTTTGCCTCTGCCGAACTCAACATTAAAGCTGACTTTATGGAGTTGCGGATGATAATCAGGGCTGTTCAAGCGCAGGAAACCAGGGATATCCTTGCTGCCTATCTGGCGTTCCTTGACTTTAAGATAAGCCTCTTTACTGGGCCAGTGTAAAACTTCAGGAGTCAGGGCAGGGCGTACGTACCAATCCTCGCCCTTTCGTTCCAGATAACCGGTGCGAACATTCCGCCCAAACGGCCCGATCACATCCCGATAGGGGTCGCGCAAAGGATCATCTTTGGATGCGGCCACGGCTCGAAAGGTAAACGCGGGTTCTTTTCCTACCCAGCGCACGCGACCATAACCAACTATTTCCACCAATGCCCGGATCATGCCGCGCAGGGTACTGCCAGGGATGACCGGTTTTGGTCGGCCTTCCACTTCCTCTTCGGTGGTAGAGAAGAAGGGAGCGCGTAGGTCTTTTTCCTCTTCAGAAAGTTCTTCTGGCTTCTTTCCCCCATGTTCTTTGTATTGAGCTTCCGTCAGCATGCCGCGCACGTAGGTGGGAGAACAAGTTTCCAGTTCACACTCGATCCAGCCGGTCAGCCCCTCCTCGCTATATACATCATGAGGAAGCAATGGTTCGCGTGCTCTTACCATCTTCTCCGGTAAGGGCACAAAGTTATACGGAGCGCGCGCCCAGTGCTGCCGACCATCTTTATCTACCCGGGGCCGGGATGGATTACTGTGTTTGACTGTCATTTCTCACCTCCATTCTGCAAATCAACCAACCGGCTGAATTTGACGTACACCGCGCCTTCGCCATCGTAATCGAGATAATGGCGCACAACCAACTTGAGCGAACGACGGCCATTCAAAGGGAGTGGGGGACTGTGGCGGATGCCCAGGTCAGCCTCCCGCAGCGGGTGAAAGCCATTTTTCGCATCTCCGTCTGGATCTGTACCCCACAGGATCACAGACTCGTCATAGTATTCGCCCTCTTCGCCCGCTCCGTCGCGGATTTCCCGCGCCTTCCAGCCACCTTCGGCGCGCCACAGAAACCACTCGCCAGCAGATCCGAATAGACGCGCTTCCCACAGGGTTTCGGGGCGGAGTTTGGGCGAGATGTTGGGGAAAGCATCCGAAGAGAGAGCAATTTTCCCATTCTCGATCACACCCCATATAACGCCGTCATCGGCGTGAGCCAGCAAGTAACGATACTTTTCGCTCCTTGCTTGCTCGTGCAAGAAGGGCACTGGCTTTTCCACCGCCACTGGTTTCGGTTGGTTATATCGTATGGGTTGGATCATTCGGCTCATTTTACGCCTCCTACTGCCTGCGCGAAGGCTTCCAACTTTTCACGCGGGCCTTTGATATTCAACTTTTCGGTTTTGGTCACATCATCTACCCCGGCTGAGATGATCGTCCATTGGCCGCGCTCATCGGCATTGGGGCTATGAAATTCAAGCGTGGCTTTCACGCCCTTCAACCGCCCGCGCCCCACGCTGGCTTCGCCGCCCAGGGGTAGGTCGCCCGTCCACAGGTCTTTGAGCAGGTGCAGCAACAAACCGATGTGCGCTTTTTCAGGCTGGCGAAGTTCTATCTTAATGACAAGGTGCGGCGTGTCGCCTTTTCTGCCCATCACCGGCTGTTGGTCGAAGAGCGCGCCGGGGAACGAGCCGCCGGTGAAACGGTCTATCTTCACCCGGCTTTGCACTCGTTCGGACTCGTTGGCAATTTCGCGCTCATACACCACGGCGCGGCTGGCTTTTGGCTCCTCACCCTTTTTGCGTTGGCTTCGTTGTTTGATCTCCGCGGGGCCGAAGATTTCCGCGACCAGTCTTTCGGCCTGGGCAGGTGCAGTGATGTTGGCAATGCGCAATGCCCTGGAGCGGAGCGCCCCGGCCAGGCTGGTGCCTGAAAGGATAGGGCGCGGCGTTCCGTTGCGGCGCGATTTCAGGTGCACCATATCCGGCGCGTCGGGTTTTTCACTGCCAGAGCGGATGAGCAGCGAGCCATCCAACCGGAATTTGGTCTCCATTGTAAAGCGGCGGCGCTGATCGAGGGGTAGTGTTACGTTCAACAAATCAGCAATGGGTTTTCCCGTTTGCTTTGTGCCAATTCCACCCTCGAGCCAAGCAATCAAACCTGGCGGAGTTCTCAAATCGAATGTCCCGACTTGCCAGTCTTTGACTTCGCACTCACCCAGGCCGCGCCGTTTGCGAGTCCCCAGGCCAATTTCCCCACACTCGAAGCCGGTGAGGGCAATTGCCAGTCCTTCTAGCAAAGATCTCTGATTTTCTGCATTATCCGGGATCGCCAGCTCGATGTGTAGGGGAAACTGAGTTCCTGCTTCGAGCAATTCCATATCGTAGAGAAAACCACCTTCTTCCTTTATTTTTGCAGTGCGGGATTTAGGGTCAATAGCCACGCCGGGGCGGGTTTCTGTATCTCTACTTGTGGCGCGAGAATCCTCCACGATCAGCCAGCTCTCGCGACTTTCTGGTTCTTTTCGATCTTCGAGCACATCGCCGAAGAGGGTTTGTGTCAGAGTCAACCCATCTTGGTCATCGGCCGGCTTTTCGTATCCCAACTCCCACTCACGCAGATAACTGCGCAGCGCGCCGGCAATGGATGCGCCGGTAAGCAGCGGTGTTCCATCCACAGGATCGCGGGCTAACGGCATATCCGTAACCTTACCGCTCGCCGAGCGGCCTTCACCACCGCCGAAACGTGCTGGAGTGATCATAGTTAATGTGCCGGTAATGACCAGCCGGCGCACGATTTTCCGTGTGTTCTTTTCATCCCAACGGGCGCTCATTCTTTTGCCTCCTGGCGGTTGCGTTTCATCTTGCCGTCCACCACGGCTTCGAGCAATTTCAGGGTATATTCCCGCTTGAGTAAGTCCGTCACCTGCGCGGTCTGCCCTGCAACAGCAAGGGCGTCTCGCTTTTCATCCAAGGATAACCACTCTGGAGACAGGGCATCCATTTTCGCAGCGCGTTCCTGCGCCCAATGGTACAGGCGCTGGTCGCCAACTCTTACTCGCTCGAACTGCTTGCGGGCTGGCTCTTTGAGCTTTTTATCGTCCAGAAAGTCCGGGACGGGCTGGAGCGACTTTTGCGGGTCAGTCAGGGCGCGACGCAGCACGGTGCGCAGGCGGGAGAGCGTATGGTTGGTGATATTCCCCTCGACGGTCAGCTTGAGGGATTTTTCCAACAGCCGGTCGTCCAGTTTTCTTCGCAACAGGCGATTGGCCATTTCTTGAGCCAGTTGGCGACTGGCTGGTGAAAGAGCAGGGGCTTTTCGCCAAATGGGTCTCGGCGGATCAGCCAGTTTTAAGGTCTCCACCCCCGGCCAGTTGACGGCGATGCGCCCGAAACCCTCGGCCAGCCGCTCGCCCACACCGCTTTCGACCAAGATTTGCAAGTTGGCAGGAGCAAGGTCGGCGGCCTTGTACACGAACACACTGCCCATCCCCACCGCCGGGGATTGCGGTAGAGGCAGCCCCCACTTGCGGATGAAACCGCCGACCAAGGTTGGTAGGATAAATGCCTTCTCGTTCCTGACTTCTCTCCCCAGGCGGCGGCCTAGTACAGCGTCGAAATCCAGCGTCGGCTGTCCGTGCTCATCGCGTAACAAGGCGTCGCTCAGGAAAGTGACCACCGTCCACTCGTCCAGGTCGTTGGATTTGGCTTCAGACCAGTTTTGCTCGATCTCGAGGTCGTCTGGGTTGAGAATAGAGACCTGGCCATATTCGGCGGAGCGGGAGCGGCCCATGGACAAACGCAGGGAGGATTTCAACAAGCGACGAACATCCTCCAGGTTGGCAGGATCCTCGGCAATGACCGTAGCGACGAAAGTTTGGCCTCCATCCAGGGCTTCGTATTGGAAGACGGTGTTATCGCTTTTCCTCACATGCCCGCGCCCCTGCGCGCCGATGTGCAGGTTGAGTTCCTTATCCGGCTCGACGACGATCCATTCATCGTTTTCGCCGGCGTCGCAAAAAGGTTTTCCAGGCCGGGTATCCTTGTCTTTATCAACAAACAAGGCAAAATCAGCGATGTCCGTGCCTCTCTTGTCATCCTCTCCCTTCTTTTTACGCCAGCTTGCAGGGATGGGCAGTGCCCGCTCCCCGCCGAGATCAGGGTAGGCGTTCAAATAGCGCACCGCGCCGGAGAAGAACAGGCGGCGGGCTGTAGCGTCGGCAGGCAAGTCCTTATTGCCCTGCCAACGAGCGATCAATGCCCCGCGCAGGGCTGCGCCGGGCAGGTAGGGCAATGTGCGCCCGCTGTTTTCGTCGCCGTTGCCCACGCCCGAAAGCAGCAGCGGGCTTTCCAGTTTGAGACGGATGAGCAAAGCGTTCATGTCAACGCCTCCTTGAGCGGTTGGAGCCATTCTCCAGTGAGCGGCTTGGACGTTTTCTCGCTGGTAGCGAAGGCCTCAGGTTCCAGCGGGCGATTGGTGATGCAGGCCTGAATTTTGCCCTTGCCACGCGTACGCCCCAATCCGGCGCGGCGCAGCGCCAGCGCGCAGGCTGCCAACAGCGCCCGCTCATCTGCGCCCGCGCCGTCGTCCAGATGCAGCGGAGCGTAAAAGGTGAGGCCGCGCATGACCACCCGTAGGCTTCGCAAAGTATCATCGAGCGGCGCGCCGTATTCGCTCATCGCGGTTTGTGTGCGAATGGCGGTGAGACTGTCCAACACGTCGGCGGCGGAGGGCTTCTGGTCAAAGCGAATATGGGCAGCCAGATCGGGGAGCAGGGTGGCCTCGCCTACCCACAGACCGCCAGGCTGGTCGTCGGTCTCGCCAGCCTTTCCAAACAGACGCAGGGCTGTTTTCTGCCAGCGATCCTTTTGTGTCGTGGGCAAGGCGTGGAGGATTTCGGCACACTCGGTGACGAGCAGCCCCTTGATGGCGCGCCCGCTGATAACAGGCAGCCCCAGGTCGTCGTGCTGGACCTCGGAATCCACCAGCCCCGAGACCCCGCCGCCCATGCTGAAAGCCGCGTCGCTCAACAAGGTGATTTCCAGGGTGTATTCGTTCATGGCTGATCTCCATCGCGTGGACAAATGAACAGATCATCGGCTTCCAGTGCGTCGAAGTACAGGCAACGTTTGCCGTACCAACCGCATTGGGAAGTTTTCTCTTCAGCAGGCAAACCAGGGATTTTATAAAGTGGAACGTGAAGCCGGGTAAACTGTTCCACGGCATTTTTCCCTTCCCGCAGAGCAGCGCGCAGGTCTTTGATCTTGTTGCGCCGCCCTGACCAGGCATTTCCTCGGAAATATCCTATCTGGTTTAGAAACACTTCCCATGTTCGCCAACGGTCATAAGTAATCCCAGGTGCTGCCGTGACGGTCAAGGGACGCAGGGTCATATTTCCTTCGGGAACAATGTATTCTTGTTCCTGTATAACATCCCAATGCTCTTGTGTACGCCCGGCGGAGGCAAAATACCAGTGTAGGACGGAGATTTGCGAATCCTTTTCATCCCATGTACGCGCCTGCTTTTTGGCTGCTCTACACAGGTTCTCAGCTAGGGCGTAAGCGCGGGCAAAGGGATAGTGGGCATGCACGATGGCAACTCCAGCGCAAGCATACACAGGTTTTTCGTCTGCAAGTTTCTTGGTAGAGAATGCCTCCAGCAGTCTGGCTGTTAGAGCAAGTCCCAATCGTCCCTCGCAGACAAGAGTAATGTCATCACCGCCATATACAAGGGGACGCACAGGTAGTTTGGTTAAGTCTGTCAAACGTACAGCATCTTGCCCGCCAAGCGAATCTTTGATCAGCCAGCGGTTTTGTCCATCGCGCTCTGGCACATTACATAGCCATTCACAAACCTTTTTAAGCGACCCCATGCCTGCTTGATTAGCCGACTTGGAGAAATCACGCATGTGCTGAACGGCATCCCGATTATTCTGGGCTTTATCAAGATATGCTTGAATCCGTTTGCCCATATTATTCCCGTCAGCGTGCACAATTGCAATATAACTGGCTCGCCCTCTCTCGCCGCCCAAATCGTCGAATTCGTTGGGGTACTCAAAAGGATCGGCCCTGAGGGTTTCTCGTAGACGATCGTTGGCGGAGCCAGCGTGATCACGCTTCGCCAATGCCTCCGCAGATACCAGTTTGCCGCGCCCTGTGACAGGATCTGGGTCAATCTCATCAACTGCCGGTTTTCCAGTAAAGGCACACTCGGCAGTCACACCCAATCCCATCAATGCCTGTGAGGTCGCGCGGCCTTCTTTGCGACGTGGCATAACTTCTTCCTGCATGGTTTCCCAGGCCTTTTTCATTCCCTCGCGATCATCCCAATTCACCGGGGTGTGTCCTATAGCGACTTCCAGGCCAGGGGCATTTTGCAGGACGGTTTTGGTATAGGTGTTGGCAAATAACACTGCCTGGGGGCGTTCGGGAAAGAGAATGGCCGCGTTGCCTCCGCCTGAGAAAATTACTTCCGCCGCTCCGCCTTCGACGGTTTTTGCAGTGTCAAAATCGTCCTTTTCGGGATCAGGCCAGTTGTGGGGTATTGGCAAAGTCTGCAAAGCTTGCCAGATCCACAGCCGCGTGGCCTGTTCCACCAAGAACGACGCGCCAAGATTTTGCTTGAGTTCGTTGGCGTTGAACAAGTATCGTTGTACCTGGCGCACGTCAATAATGGTGAGAGTGTAAGTGCTCATCGAACCTCCTTGAACCATTTTTCGAGATGTTGAGCCAAATCGGGCAGGTCAGTCAAGCCAAAGACGCGCACTGGGCTGCGATAATCTCTGAAGTCACTGACACTTTCCGGCGATAAGAATAATTTCTCTGCCACCTGTTGTTCCAATTGCTTTGGATCCTTGCTGAAAGTTATCAGGGCTACTTTTGCCTCATCGCCACCCATCTGGCGTGCTCGAATCAACGCTTCGAATAGCTTCATTCTTGCCAAGTCGTATTCTGCCTTTGGATTCTCCGCAACGGTTGTGACTGACATGGCGAACAAGCGATAACCTCGCATAGCAACCACATCCAGTTCAAACTCTTTCAACCTTTTCAACCTGATTGAGCCAATTACCTGCTGCACATCGGTATTACATCCTGCCTTGAGCGCCTCAGCAAAAACATGATCCTCCAACCACTTGCCGTGCAACCATCCCGAAAGATATTCAACCTCAGTTTTCCAAAAATTCTGCTTCTTGCCATATTCCCACTCTGGTAAATCATGAATATCTGTCTCCCATTCACGAGCCAATTCACTTGGAGTCCTGCCTCCGATAACAGGCACGCCAACCGGAAGCTGGCGGCCCTCAACTTCCACTCCAGAAGTTGATGTTTTTTGCTTGCGCATCTCTCGAACAAAATCCCGCCATCCTTCATGGTTCTTCTTCTGTTGACAATATTCAACCAACGCCCGAGCAACCTCATCGTGGAATGGTTTCTTTTTGGGCGTACACACCAATGACTGCCCATGCAATTCGAGAATTTGTTCCCATGAGATCCGAATACTCAAATCAACCGGATAGGGTATAGCAGAATTTGGTGTTTCTATGACAAGGGATAGACTATCCGCGTCCAGATAACTATACACGCCGCTCTGTGCCTTCCCCGCCAGAGCAGCCTCCATTGCCCGGTAAGCGTGCGTTGCCATCACTTTTTTACCACCTGTGTAGTTTAGCCCCCAACTACCGCTGTACTCTTTCGACACAACCCGGGCGTTCACTTTGTCTCGAATATCTTTTGGGCTAGAGGCCTCCACAGTCAGATATTGCTTTTCATCAGTAGGTTCACGGCCCAACAACTTGGCTAATCGCTTGTGGATTTCAGTTTGCTTTATTTCCTCAGTAACAACAAAGTGCAAGTGTGTATCCTCACGCGCCAACAACCTAGCTGCCACATAGTTGGGCAACGGGTTGGTGCCAACAAGTAACATCAGGTTATTGGTTTTGGCAACTCGAGGAATATCAACGTTTATCATCTCTACCATTCACTCCAATCTGGCATCATACTCCAACCGGTCTTATTCCTCACCCCTCCCCGCAGGGAATTTCCTCCCCACGTTTCGGGATGACGGCCTGCGCCTTTTACGCTACACTCCCTTCACTTTCCGCATATCACCATCCGACCATAAGACTATCTGACTATTCGACCATCAGACTTCCAGACCATCCGACTATCAGACTATTTGACTATCGAACTAACCCAACTACCCAACCATCAAACTAACAAACTACCCAACTAAACTTCTTCCAACCCTCGCAAGAACGGCCAGAAACGGCCGTGCAGGAAGTATAGATCGAAATCGCCTTCATGTTCTTCTCCCCACACCTCCCGGCAGCGCCGCAGGATCACGTCGCGGTGGTCGTCCACCGTGTAGACCGACAATTTCAGGCAGTCTGCGGCCTCGCGGCGATCCATCCCCCTGGCGAAAGCGCGCAGCGCGTCCCGCTGGCGCGGCGTCAGCGAGTCCCAGACTTGCCGGCAGCGCTCCCGTTCGGCCTCGCTCAACCAAGTCAGCGCGGCTTCACGCATCTCCTGTGGCGAACTGGAGAGCAGCGGCGCCAAGCCAGGGAAGTAGGCCGCCCAGGGCACAAAAGGGACAGGGACGAGGCGCAGCCCGGAATCGGGCGGGGCGTGCATGACTGCTCCCTCCTGCGCTTGCTCGGTCAGTTCAAGCGGTGTATAAATGTGCCAGACTCGATCCATGGGCGTCAGGTACTGCATGGCGGCCGAGAGAGCGATCAACGCCATGACCCGTCTCCCGCCGCTCAAGCTGAGGTGAAGTCGTTGGTTTTGCTCCTTCAGATCAGCAAGGAGTGTATGGAATGTTTTTCTGGTGGCTTCGACCTCGTTCGGCGTGCGGATATCGGCCAGGGCGTCGTTTCCAAATTGCACTGCGATACCACGCAAATGGCAGGGTTGGTTAGCATAAAGGTCGCCTGCAAACTCGCCAGCCAGACGCCGGTACGACTCGCGGTAGCGCAGGCCAGATGCTGGGTACACAATCACCACCTGGTCAATCGTCTCTCCCTGCGCCAGGAGCAGGTCGAGGGTGAAGGTAACGATCTGCGGCTGTCCGCCCAAAGTAGCTACCAGCGTGGTTTGATCGCTCATATCCTTCTTTCTACAACGGAGGTCTTAGGATGCGCACAAATTTATTTCCTGCAATTCTGCTCGCCGGCCCGCCTCACAGCGGGAAATCGGTGCTGGCTTTTTTGCTCACCCAACGGCTGCGCGAACTGGGCATTACTCACTATCTGCTGCGCGCCGCGCCGGATGGCGAAGGAGATTGGTTCCTCACCGGAAAAGCGGAACTGGTACGGACCCTGCGGCTGCAACACAAGACCGGCTACTCGCCTCAATTTGTGGATCACATGCGCTCCGCCATCGAAAGCCGCTTGCTGCCGCTACTGGTGGATGTGGGCGGCCGCCCGCAGGGAGAGCAACTCGGTATCCTGAAAGCCTGTACCCATTCCATCC
>Ga0210027_1000908_pt1 | contig 28886 bp, 18 predicted proteins | sample CryGeymeta201510_FD_183978 | JGI IMG/M metagenome (GOLD analysis project Ga0210027, IMG submission 183978) | Groundwater microbial communities from Crystal Geyser aquifers in Utah, USA - Crystal Geyser metaG 2015-10 (SPAdes) (version 2) | ecosystem: Environmental > Aquatic > Deep subsurface >...
GATTCCTTATTTAAGAAAAAATTCTAAACAATCAAGGGCTAGCCCTTGATTGTTTAGAATTCAATAACGATACTTTAACCAAGCAATGACACAACAACAATTCCTCGCAGACACACTTTTTGAATAACTACCAGCAGTTTACGCTGATGAATTAGAACTAGCCCTCGATTATTTCATCCAAAGTTTAATGTACGATAAAGCGTATGCAGATGAATTTGCAAGGAAAAGTTGTGTAGCAATTTTTAAGGCGCTAACGGATTATCATCCGATAGCAAAAGCAAAACGCCGCACGTTTTCAATGGCTTTGACGTGAGATAATTATATAATAAAATCGGAAACGTTGATTCTAGGTAAATATTCATTTTTTATTACATTTTAGTTTTATTCTGAAAAGTATTCTAAATAAAGGCATTTGATTAACAATCAAAATGTAAAATATTGCATGGTGAAAAAATTCAAATTCAAAGAACTTAAATTAAATCAAAATGAAAACCCTATTCCAAAATTAATGAGAGTCACACTAGACATTTGGTAACCAATTAAAAATGATAATCTTGTGTATCTAAATGTAAGGCCTATATCAATAAGCGCATTATCGGGGGTGTCTAACTCGTTACCGTAGCCAAAATGAATGTTAAGTGCATTCGAATTATTATAAAATATATATTTGCTATAACCTAATGTGGAAATGAAATGTGTTTCATTATCTTCTGGGTATTCAATATTATTTATCGTTCTGTATATAATATTAAGATAAATATTACTCTTTCTGCCATAATCAATTCTTAATCCAAATGAGCTTCCAGTATAATAATCATCATTTGGGGTGCCGACAAGTAAATAAGTTCTATAGATAAAGTTTTCAAATTCACTAACCATTTTAATTCGAGATTCAGCTGATTCATACCTTAAATCAACAGCTTCACTAACTCTCTTGTAGTTATCTTTTGTAACTTCTAGCGTATATTTTCCACGGTCTAGCTCAATACTTAACTCATTCGTTTCAACATTTTTTTGAAAAATTGGTTTTCTTGTTTCATCCAAAATCACCACTTCAACATCAGTTATATTAAAAATCAAATTGAGTTTTCTTTTCTCTCGAACTAAATCAATTTGAATCGGTTGCAATTTTGTTCCTTGTTCAAGTGTAATCTTTTCAACTGCTGTTTAATATCCTTCTTTGCTTAATGTAATTCTATAATTTCCGGCTTTCAGTTTATCAATGACCAATGAATTAGCCGTCATGTCATATTTAAGTACATTAAAATCAGAATCTTCTAGGGTAACGGTAGCGCCTTTCCCTTCATTTGTAGCCAGAAAAATAGAGCCTAAAATATCCTCATCAAATTGTGGGTCTTCTAAACTGTCTATTGTGTAAGTAACAACTTTCCCTTTTATAAAATCAACAATATTGTTAAAGGTAAATAATCGAGAATCAATCCGAACTGTTTTAGAAACTTTCGATTCCCCAGCAAAAAACTCATGTTTGTAACGGAAACGCAATTTTCCTTCATCCACCAAAATATCACCAACATCATAACGAATATCATTAGGAAACTGAATCTCTTTTGATTTAAACCACTTAAGCACGTCGTCATCTTTGGCATATTTTAAAACATTAACGGAAATGTTTAATACCAAAATCCCTTCAGATTCCTCATTGGATTTCACTTGAAGTGGAGGAACAATTTCTTTACCTGATGATAATTGATCAGAAGCATTTTCAAAAATAAATTTATGCTTACCCTTTTTTATAAGGTTCTGTGCAAAACTGCTTTCTGTTAAAATAATGTAATGAGAGCTAGAAATAAAAAAGCAAAGAGCGACTTTTTCATATAAGAAAAATTAAGTTAAAAACATGGTAATACGTGCAATTTTCAGCTAAATACAGAAAATAAGAATCAGATTAAATTATATTCCCATCTCAAAATCTAATAAATAACTTCAAAAATCGAGAGGTAAAATACTAAAAAGAATTAAATTAACTAATAAGCACATCAATTTTAGTCAAATCATTGAATTATAACATTTCTAAAGGAATCGTATTGGTTTTCAGTGCTTTCTAACCATTTTTAACATTCTGACATTTAAAACGAGAAAACGCAAAAATTGCCAAAATTTTGAAACTCGTTTCCATTTTATAAATGCAGTTGGTACTGGTGGATAATAATTTTGTGAATAGGGGGTACGTGTGTTCATTTGGGTTAGAGGTTAGAGGTTAGAGGTTAGAGGTTAGAGGTTAGAGGTTAGAGGAGTCAGGAGTCTGTAGTCTGTAGTCTGTAGTCTGTAGTCTGTAGTCAGGTGTATGATGGAGTTTGGTTATGATTATTATTTTTAAAATAATTGATTGCTTTGGGTAAAGTTGATTATTGTCCATTGTCCATTGTCCATTGTCCATTGTCCATTGTCCATTGTCCATTGTCCATTGTCCATTGTCCATTGTCCATTGTCCATTGTCCATTGCTCATTGCTCATTGCTATTCCGGTACTAATCTCCAGAATGGATGTGCTTTTGCTTTATACATAAAAGCATAGTGCAGCAAATATTTAATCCAATGTCCTGCAAGTCCAATTTCACCGTTTGTGTAATTCATATCTCGACCTGTGTCTTTGTAAGTTTCAAAGTCTGGGACAATTGGAAAAACGGTCATTGAAACAGCGGTCCCATTCAAAATTCCAGCACCAGCTGAGGCGATACAAGCGGCGCCCATTTTAGCCATTGATGCAGTACGAATCGCTTTTTCTGGTTTCCCTAGCATTCTATCACAAATATTAAAGGCAATTTCACGCGCCATAACTCCCGAAGGCATTCCAGTTCTTGGTGGAGTTGGGAAAATAGGAGTTCCATTTTTGCTTTTCATAGGTTTTGAAATGGAATGAGGTGGTGCAAAAGCAATTCCAATAGCATACAAATTATCATAAGTAGGATTGATATATGTTTTTGGCCAATCTTCTGGCGACCAATTTGAATAATCTTTTGGAGTATAATCTCCATCAACTTTCATAAAACCATTGGCAGCAAAGATTTGTGAGGTAATATCTGTTCCATCTTTTGCCCGCGCTTTTAACCCTACTCCTGAAAATGGAGGAAGAAGCATAGCGTAATCGAAATCTAAATCGATGAATTCACCATTTAGATTTTCATAAGTTAATTGTTTTTCACGCACTTCTTTAACCGAAGCTTGAGTAATCCATTTAATTCCACGTTCTGCATACAAAGACTCTGTAAATATTTTTGAATGAGTTACATATCCACCCATTTTGATGTGCATTCCCCCCATTCCAAAATCTCCTAATTCGGCTTCGTTTGAAATCCAATACAATTCAGCTTTGTCTCGAACTCCTTGTTCTTTAAGAATATGTTCTACATTAAATAAGTATTCAAATGCAGCACCTTGGCAAGTACAAGTGCCATGTCCAGTTCCAATTACAATTCGTTTAGTTTTCCCGTGGCGCATTTCATTAATTTCTAATTGTAATGCTTTCCAAGCGTGTTCTGCATGCCCGTAAGTACAAACTGAGTAAGTGTTGAAATCTGGGCCCAACCCAGTTGTAGCGTGGAAATTTAATTTAGGACCTGTAGCATTTATTAAATAATCATACTCAATAAATTCTTGTGTACCTTTTCTTCCATCTGAAGTATATTCAATTAAAACACAGGGTTTATGATGTTGATCGTTACCTTCGGGGAAGATTTCGAGAGCTTTTGCCTGTCTAAAATGAATTCCTTCTTTCATGTAAACTTCTTCAAGATCAAAGGTTACTTGACTCGGATTCATAAAGCCGACCCCTACCCAAATATTCGATGGAATCCAATTCCAGTTTCTATTGGGAGAAACAACCATTACTTCGTGTTCGCCTTTTAATTTATTCCAAGCATGTAAAGCTGCTGTGTGACCTGAAATTCCGGCACCTAGAATTAATAATCGCTTCATTGTTTAAACTCCGTTTGTGAAATCGCTTTCATGCAAGATAAAAAGATAATTTTAGCTTAAAAAGAAGATTAACATATTTTATAGAATACATCTTAAATACTGTCAAAGTTTAAAACTTTGCCAAAGGTAATCTCAATAAAAAAAGCCGAACACGCTATTAACATGTCGGCTTAGGTTTTTGAGTAGTGTTAGAGTAGTATAGTGTTCCCGTAGTATTCGGGTTCTAATTATGATGATGACGAGAAGTATAAATTCCTGTTTTATTAACGTGTCCTACATATTTGCCAATTACACGCACTTCTTCAAATACATCGGGTTCTACGTGAATTGCAGAATAAGCGTCATTCGCAGGTTCTAAGCGTAAACCGTTTTTATCGTAAAAAACTCGCTTCAAACTAGTTTCTCCATTAAATAAAATGGCTCCTATATCTCCGTTTTTTACGTCATCATCACATAACAGCACAAAATCTCCGTCAGAAATACCGGTGTCTTTCATACTCATGCCAGATACACGTAGAGCATACATTCTGTTCAAATTTGGAAATAACATATTTAAGTTTATCGTTCCCAAATTAGACTCAACAGCTTCCTGAAGATACCCAGCTGTGATAATTCCTTTAATTGGAATTCCACCATAAGTTGTTTCTTCATCATCGTAACTTTCCATTCCTACACTACCTAGATATCTGTTACCAAGCGATGCAAGTTCGTATTCTTCATCCGAAGTTTTTTTTAAATACCCTTTTTTTATCAAAGACTTGATATTTTGAGTAACACTGTTTGGCGACTTGAAGTCAAAATTTTCGGCAATTTCCCGATAGGTTGGCCAAACATCGTTATCTTTCTTATACTCAAGAATGTATTCGAAAAACTCGCGTTGTTTTCTGGTTAATTGTACGTTATCCATAGAGTTGGCGCTAAATTTATATATGTCATATATGTGCAATATACGTAATCATCTTCTAAAGTCAAGGGCTTTTTTTGAAATTATTTCAGCAATCATATTGTTTGTTATCGCTGTTAGTTGTTCGCAAACTGAATCAGAGTTAATGGAATTTGACCATGCCGTTTCAACTAGAAATGTTACAAAATTATTTGAATACGCAAAAAGTTCGAATAGGAAGTTACATAATCAAGCTTTAAGAGCGCTTATCTCAACTTCAGGGATTGAAAATGAGTTAATTGATTTTGCAATAAAATTTCCTTCAGCTGGAGTTTTTAGTGCTTTAACAGTCAAAACTCTAGATCCTGAACAAATTATCAAACTAAAGAAAAGTTTTGACCAAACTCCAAGGGAATACAAAGGTGATTTAATAGAAGTTCTTGGCTGGCACACTGATTTAAGAGTATTTGTTTGGTTATTAAATGGCTGGAAAAAAAGTTTTGATACTGATTTGGAACTTGATTATGCAATGGCTCTTAGTCGCCAATCTCTTCAATTAGGGTTTCCTGATTCATTATTAGGTTCGTGGATTACTAGAACAATGGTTAGAACAAACGAAAAACATATAAGATCTTATTTATATGGAGCATATAGAGCAAAACATTCCATTATTAAAAAACCGTATGATGGAATTTTGTTAAACTTTTTACATGCAAATGAGTCCAAATTAAGTGCCCTAAGTACTCAATATTTGATTCAGGTTATCGCTAAACAGTCAAATATTCAACTGTTAGATTGGATCTTAAATCAAGATATAAATTCAATGCCTGTTCAGGTTCAATTGGAATGTGTGAAGGCGTTTGCACAGTATATGTATTCGCCATTACATAATGCTGTTTTCGAGCATCTTTTGGAATCTAAAACAGAATTAGTAAAAGTATATTTGTTTGATAAAGTAAGTTCAGGTTTTGTTTGGAACGAGTCCGTTAAAAACGCTATTGAAAAAAGAAAAGTTGTTTTCAGTAACAAATATGATGCAGTTACCTTGGCATCAGAATTCTTTTTAATTAAAGCATTTCAAAATAAATCAACTTGGGCAGATACTGATTTTATTTCAGTTATGCGTTTTTATCCTTATGAAATGGAACGAGCTATTGAATTAAATAGAATGGTTATGGCTCCCACAAGTGAGATGAAATTAATAGAAGATTATTGGGAAGATGTTCCGATTTCAGGTCGTTATTCTTTAGCAAAACGATATTTTGAGTTATTAAAAACAGCAGGTTCTACAATTAATCCTGCTTTTGCTAAAGAATTATTAGAGAGTAAAGACAGAGGTGTGATGGTACAAATTGGGGAGCTTCTTTCTGATAAACGATTTAGCACTTTATTTAATGAGGAAGATGTAATAAAAGTATTAACAACGATGGATGTAGAAGCAGACATCGAAGTTTTTCAAACCTACATTCCTATTCTAATAAGTTCGCCTTTACCAGCTGCTGATTCATTATTCAAGAAATTAGCAGAAATTCCAAATTTACCTTTGATTACTGCTTTAAAACGTGCAGGTTATACAGGAGAAACCGTAGAAGTGAAAGTTAATTTAGCAAAGCCAAACCGAGCAAGATTGAAAGAATTAGGTTCAACACCGATTTGGACCATTCACACGAATATCGGAAAAATTGAAATTGAATTAGAACCAGAATGGGCTCCAACTACAGTTTGGTTGATCGATTCATTAAGTAATAAAGGTTTATTTAATGATATAGCGTTTCACAGAATTGTACCCAATTTTGTGGTTCAGGGCGGTGATTTCGAACGAGGTGATGGGTACGGTGGAAGTATGACAACGATTCCTACAGAAGCATCAGAATTTGAATTTGAACGTGGTGCTGTTGGCGTTGCAAGTGCTGGAAATGATACAGAAAGTGCTCAATTTTTTATCATGTACCAATGGCAACCTCATTTAAATGGGAAATATACCCGATTTGGTAAAGTTATTGAAGGAATGGAAGTAGCTGATAAATTGCAACGTGGCGATAACATAGTTTCAGCAAGTGTTGAATAAAATATTCTTGAGTGTGATGCTATTGAGTCGTTTAGAAAATAAATAGTTACAGATAATTCACTTTTTAGATTTTGATTAGACAATAACGAAATCAAAGATTTTGCTATTAACCTGTGTTCGGATTAAGGATTCATACAATAATTTTAATCAAATCTCTCAATAAACAAGGTTAAAGCACATTTGGCATCGCTGTGTATTCTCGAATTTAATCCCAAATTAGGCAGAGATAGCACTTCGTGGTTCTCCGAAGTGGGTTAAGCCTTGAATGGCGAATTTTATTTTTATCACCAACTCAGGCTATTTGAATTCAAAACTCGATTCGAAGTAGTCAAAACTTGAAATCATTATTGAATTCGGTTAATCTTTAATTTAAGTCTGATCATCCGAATTTTTCTTTAAGTCGTTCTTCACAAACTCAAATTTTCTGAGATAAACTTATTAACTTGTAAGCTTGAAATTTTAGGAAATATTGATAGCTATGAACCACTCCATTCAAATGGTTGACCTCAAGACCCAATACAAAAAAATTGAGGATCCGATTAATAAAGCAATTCAGGATATTTTAAATAAGGCACAGTTTATTAATGGTCCTGATGTTAAACTTTTTGCAGATGAATTAGCTACGTATTTAAACGTGAAGTATGTAATTCCGTGCGCCAATGGAACAGACGCTTTACAAATTGCCATGATGGCCTTAGACTTACACCCTGATGACGAAGTTATAGTCCCTGTTCATACGTATGTTGCAACTGCTGAAGCTATTGCCTTGCTTAAACTTAAGCCAGTTTTCATAGATGTTGATGAATTCGATTTTACCATAGATTGTTCCCAAATAGAATCACTAATCACTCCAAAAACAAAATTGATTGTTCCGGTGCATCTCTATGGCCAATGTGCAAATATGGAACAAATCATGAACATTGCGGCGAAACATAATTTATTTGTTGTTGAAGATACGGCACAAGCTATTGGCGCAGATTACACTTTTTCTGATGGAAGTGTAAAAAAAGCTGGGACAATTAGTCCTATCGGAACAACTTCATTTTTCCCATCAAAAAATTTAGGTTGTTATGGTGATGGTGGTGCTTTAATGACCAACGATGATGACTTGGCTAAGAAAATTAAAATGATGGCCAATCACGGTCAAAGTGTGCGTTACAAACACGATACAATTGGTTGTAATTCTCGTTTAGACACCATTCAAGCGGCTATTTTGCGTGTTAAACTTCCGTTATTAGATGAGTATAACGAAGCAAGAAGAAAAGCCGCAGACTATTATGATTTGCAATTAGCTTCTGTTGATGGAGTAATTACTCCTAAAAGAGCAAGTTGGTCAACACATGTTTTTCATCAATATACCATTCGATTAACAAAAGCGAATAGATACGAAGTACAAGCAAAACTCGCTGAAAAAGGTGTTCCTAGTATGATTTATTACCCGATTCCATTGCATTACCAAGAAGGATATAAAATGGAAGGATTTGGAAAAGGATCGTTTCCTGTAACGGAATTATTGAGTGATCAAGTTTTATCACTTCCGATTCATACTGAGATGAATGAAGCATTATTGGAGTTTATAGTAAACTCTGTAAAAGAAGTTTTAGCTTAAAAAAAGACTAGGACTCTAAACTTAGGACTCACAGTCCTTTAAGGACTGTGAGTCCTAAGTTTAGAGTCCTAAAATTTTAAGCGTAAGCTTCGACAGGTAAACAAGAACAGATTAAATTTCTGTCGCCATAAGCGTCATCAATGCGTCTTACGGTTGGCCATATTTTGGTTTCGCGTACAAAATCTAACGGATAAGCCGCTTTTTCTCTTGAATAGGGGTAGATCCAGTTATCAGAAATAATGCAATGAGCGGTATGTGGAGCATTCTTTAGCACATTATTCATTTTGTCGGCTGTTCCGTTTTCAATTTCACGAATTTCTTCACGAATTTGAAGCATGGCATCACAAAAGCGATCTAACTCTGCTTTGCTTTCCGATTCTGTTGGCTCAATCATAACGGTTCCCGCAACTGGAAAACTTACAGTTGGTGCGTGGAATCCATAATCCATGAGTCGTTTTGCTACATCGGTAACTTCAATTCCGGCACTAACTTTGAAAGGGCGAAAATCTACAATCATTTCATGTGCCGCTCTTCCATTTTTCCCAGTAAAAAGAATCTTGAACTCTTTTTCTAAACGTGCTTTAATATAATTTGCATTCAGAATAGCCATTTGTGTTGCACGTTTTAGTCCGTTTCCACCCATCATGGCAATATAGGCATAACTAATTCCAAGAATATCAGCACTACCGTAAGGAGCTCCTGAAACGGCAGTTATCGCTTTTTCACCACCAGTTTTTACAAGCGAATGTCCTGGCAAATACGGTTTTAATTTATCATTTACTCCGATTGGTCCAATACCTGGTCCGCCACCGCCGTGAGGAATACAGAAGGTCTTGTGCAAGTTTAAGTGACAAACATCGGCCCCAATTTCTGCTGGAGAAGTTAAGCCAACTTGAGCATTCATGTTAGCTCCATCCATGTAAACCAATCCTCCTCTTTCATGAATAATATCACAAATTTCACGAATTTCTTCTTCAAAAACGCCGTGAGTAGAAGGATAAGTTACCATTAAACAAGCAAGATTATCTTTATGCAATTCTGCTTTTTCACGCAAATCGGCAACATCAATGTTTCCTTTTTCATCACATTTGGTAACTACCACTTTCATGCCTGCCATAACAGCGCTTGCAGGATTTGTACCATGAGCAGAAGATGGAATTATAGCGACAGTACGCTGAGTTTCATTCCTATCTTTGTGATAAGCACGAATGGACATTAAGCCTGTATATTCACCTTGTGCACCAGAGTTTGGTTGTAACGACATGGCCGTAAATCCAGTAATTTCACATAACCAAGCAGATAGTTCAGCAATTAAATCTTGATAACCTAAAACTTGTTCGGTTGGAGCAAAAGGATGCAATTGAGCCCAATGTGTCCAAGTAATCGGAATCATTTCGGTCGTCGCGTTGAGTTTCATTGTGCATGATCCTAAAGAAATCATGGAATGAACCAAAGAGATATCTTTGTTCTCAAGACGTTTTAAATAACGCAACATTTCATGTTCAGCCTGATAGGAACTAAAAAAGGGATGGGTTAAAATTTCTTCTTTGCGAACTAGACTAGAAGGAATTTTGGATTCCACAGATTCAGAACGACCTGTAGATTTTCCTGTGATTTTTTCAAATATGGAAATCAATAAAGAAATGTCTTCTACAGTTTTGGCTTCATCAACAGAAATGGAGAACCCATTTTCGAAATAACGAAGATTGATTTCGTGTTGCTCGGTCAGCTTTTTGATTTCATTTAATTGAACCTGATTGGAATTTTTGAAATTCAAAGTATCGAAATAAGCTGAATTTACTTGTTCGAAACCTAATTCAGAAAGAGCTGATTCTAATAGAACAGCTTTACCGTGAATTCGCTCTGCTATGCCTTTTAACCCTTCAGGTCCGTGATAAACAGCATACGCTGCAGCCATAACCGAAAGCAAAACTTGTGCTGTACAAATATTTGAAGTTGCTTTTTCACGACGAATATGTTGCTCACGCGTTTGAAGAGCCATTCTTAAGGCATGGTTTCCTTCTGCATCTTTGGTCACTCCAATTATTCTACCTGGAATTTGTCTTTTATAGGCTTCTTTTGTGGCAAAAAATGCAGCATGAGGACCGCCATAACCCATAGGAACGCCAAATCGTTGAGTGCTTCCCAACACAACATCAGCACCCATTGAACCTGGCGATTTCATAATCACTAAACTCATAATATCGGTAGCAACAGCCACTAAAACATTATTTTCTTTAGCAGATTGAGTAAAAGCTGTTAAATCGTTTGCTTGTCCGAATGTGTCAGGGTTTTGGATTAAAACACCAAAAACATCAGGTCGAGTGACATCCATTTTATTGGTCTCGCACAATTCTAAATCAATTCCTAATGGATTAGCGCGAGTTGTAAGTAAATCGATAGTTTGAGGATGTGCAGCCGTTGATACTAAAAAAGTATGCGCACCTTTTTTAGCTGGCACGGTAACAGAATGTAGCATATTCATGGCTTCTGCAGCGGCAGTAGATTCATCTAAAAGAGAAGCATTAGCTAATTCCATTCCTGTTAAATCACAAATCATGGTTTGATAATTTAACAACATTTCTAAACGTCCTTGTGAAATTTCTGCTTGATAAGGCGTATAAGCAGTGTACCAACCCGGATTTTCCAAAATGTTTCGAAGAACTACTGTTGGTGTTACTGTATCGTGATAACCTGCACCAATATAGGAAGTGAAAACACGATTTTTTAAAGACTTGTTCTTGAAAGAACGCAAAAATTCGGCTTCAGATTGAGCTTTAGGAAGATTCAACTCATTTTTGAGACGAATACTAGTTGGAATAGTCTGTGAAATTAATTGATCCAAAGAGTTGGTACCAATTACATGAAGCATTGCTGAAATTTCTGACTCAGATGGGCCATTATGGCGCTTTTCGAAAGAATCGAAATCCCGAAGGGAGATGGACATACCGTTCAAATTTTGAGGTTAAGATAGTTTAAACTGAATGCGAGGTCTAGATAACAGAATAATAGTGGAACTTGCATTACACAAACTGTTTTCATGGCGTGCAAAGATACGAAATTGATACGTTCTGAAAGGAGTGAGATTTTACACAAATCAATTTTGGGAAAATTGTAAATCAACAAATTTTTAAAAACTAAAACTTTTGAAAATTAATGGGCCATTTAATCCTTAACTATATATTAGTTAATGTAATTAAAAGTAAATCCATAAGGATAAAAAAATCACTAATTTGAGCTTTGCCATTTGAATGAATCTTCGCTTAATGTTGAGTATTGGTTTAATGAGAATAACACCTTAATAGCTTTTTTATAAAATATTTCGTTATTTTTATATGTTTTAATGAATTAAGAATTAAAAATGGTTGGTGGGACTACTCCCAAAAGTCGATTCTTTCGATTTTCACCCTTCCAAATACTACGAATTCGACGAATAGTTTGCTAAAAACTACTTTTCGGAGTACACTCATCGATACTAATTTTTACTCAAATTATGATGTCAGACAAAGATTTCAAAAACAGTTTTACAGTAATTAGACAATGAGTTATTTTTGAGTTGTTTAGTTAAGTAAAATTTCGTCAGCTTGTTATGAAGATCTATTTGCGAATTCATTTTTTACGTTTTTAAACATTTAATTTACTTAAACATTCTAATAAGTCCCTGAAAATCAATAGTTGATGAGAATTAAATTTTACTATCTTTAGTAATTGATTGTATTGAAGCTTATTGTCTATTTTGCCAATTAAAGCTGAAAAACCTGCGTTAACAAAAAAACATGTAGTAATAACAATAAAATATGTGTTCAATTAGCAAATCGATTATTCTTATAGTACTTATTTCTTTGAACTCTTTATTGAGTCTAAGCGCTCAACCAAAATCGATAAAAAAGGAAATAAATGAAATTAAGAAAACAAAAAGTACACTTTATGTCTCTGTTACGGAAAAAACGGTAGAAAACGCAAGAAATAAAGCTAAAAAAATGCTTATAGATAAAGTGTTAGGGAATTTCAGAATTGTGGATGATATTCCAACTTTTGACAGTGTTGAAGATGAAAGCATGCAACATGCTAATCTAAGACAAATGCTAAGAACCATGCCATTAAACACAAAAGAACTTACATGGGGTAAAAAAGATAAAGAAGAAACCATTTTTTTATACATCTCAGATTATGATGCCAAAGACTATGCTGTAAAAAGAGCAACTATAAAATTTCGGAACGCTAATGAGTATTCGTTTGCTGATGGTTATGCAACATTGGAAAAAGACGCAATAGCTTATGCAAGAGGCAATTTAATTACCCAATTTTCTGCAAAAGTAAGTTCCGAAACCAATTTGACAAAAAAAGAAAAAACGGTTGATGTAACTCAATCAGGTGTAAGTGTTTCCAGAACAACCGATTTAACTAAAACTGAAAATGATAAAGGGTTTAAAGAAGATTACAAAAGTAATACTCAATTAAAAGAATTTGAAGATAAAATAAAAGCAAATGTGTATCAGGAAGAGTTAGAGATTAAAAATCGAGTTTTTTCTCAAATGTCATTACAAGGTTTGAAAACCATTACAATAAATCTGTGGGACGAATATTATGCCTTTGCCTACATCAGCAATGAGGATAAAATTAAAAGTTTTGATGTTATTAAAAGCAAAATAACGGCCTCGGCAGCCGAAGCAGACCGAGCTTTTAGAGCAGGAAACGTAGTTACAGGTTTAAAAGGGTTTTATAAAACCTATATTCTTAGCGATACCTATTTTGGCAATGTTGAATACGCATTTGAAGACGGTGTAAAAACAGAAAACCTCCAAGAAAATATGCGTTCAAGAATTGATGCATTATTAAAGGATGAAGTTGAAGTGTTATCTCGGCCAGCTTATCAAATCGATGAAAAAGATATTGTTGCACCATTTCAATTAGTGTACAAAGGGAAACCCTTAGAAGGTTTACGTTATGCGTTCAAGTTTCAATCGTATAATTTTAATGAACTTTTAAAAAATGGACGTGGTAGGTTAAATCTTCCTGGATATCTACCAGAATATAAAACCGAAAGTTTTCAAATCTCCTTTTTTATAGATATTTCGGATGATATTAAATCGGATGCAACAATTCGAGAACTAGAACCATTAAAACGATTGTCCATTTCTAAAGACATAAAAATCGATTTTACCAATGTATTCCGTTTTGGTCTTGAAGCAGGATTTACAGGAAAACGTGTAGAATTTGAAATCAATAAAATTGATAAAAATTTAGTTCGTGAAGTGAGATGGGTTTTAGGCGACGGAGAAGAGCGCTACACTTCAGAACCAACTTTAATTTATACCTATGAAGAATTAGGAAATTATGAAGTTAAGGTAGAAATAAATGGTGATCCATCACTTTCAGTTAAACGTTTCCTCGATTTATCATCAAAAAGAATTCGTGCAAAAGAACAATTAAGAGAAGTAGTTTCAACGGCTCCCATGCAGCAAGTCCCAGAAATAGTAGCCTTACCTGAAGAAAAACAAGCCTCAGCAATTGAGTCCATTACAGTAAAAAAAGACAATCCCGAAAAAATCGAAATTAAACTAAATCAGTTTTATAAAGAAGTTTCAGAAATACAAACAACGCGTGGTTTATTAACCTATTTGAAAACTCAAAAAGAGAGAAACGAACTAACATTTGGAAAACAAGCTGATATTTTAGATTCAGAAGGATCACTTATTCTAGTTGCAGATCAAGAAAAAGTCTATGAACGGCTCATTTTTAGTCAGAATCGGTTTTACATGATTAATTCAGGTGAAGAAATTCCATCATTAGTTGAAAAATTTAATGGAAAATACCTCATTTGGGTGAAGCGGAATTAAAAAAGATTCACGAAATTACCCAATTACAAACGCTCGGTGAAATTATCTGGTCAAAATATGATTTAATATTATGAGAATACTACTACCACTAATCTTGTTTTTAATCTTAGGCAGTGCTACGGAAGCTCAAATACAACCAAAAGTATTGATCGTGAAAGGCATCGAAAAAAATCTCGACCGATTAGTTGAACAAAATGCGACTGTTATTTTACAAGCGGTGAATAATTTTAATACTAAAGATTTTGTATTGCCTCAACAAATCATGAACGGTGATGGTAATCAAGGTTATACAGAGCTAAAAGAATTGCTTATTAATACTCATTATAAAGTAACTGATGAGATAATAGAGACAGATTTATTACTTCAAAAAGATGGCGTTTATGAAATAAGAGGAATCGAAGGGGAGATAGATTCAACCTTAAACGCTGGCAGAAAAGATAATGACCGAGAACTCGTACTTTTGTTTAACAAAAATGCAGAATTACTTTCGGTTCGTTTTGCTTTGGAGAAGAATCGGTATCAAAAGATGATTCGTTACAGTGTCGATTTAGAAGATGAGCTAAGACGTAAACAAATTCTTTCGTATGTAGAACAGTTTAGAACGGCATATAATCGAAAAGATTTAAGTTATATTGAGACTCAATTCAGTGATAAAGCGTTAATTATTACTGGGGTTAAAATAAAAAAAGATGATAGAGACGCTTTAAGTATGAAAAAGTCTGAGGTAAGTGAAGAAAACTTTACCTACTTAAAACAGTCAAAAAAAGAATATCTAGATCGCTTAAAAAAATTGTTTGCAGCTAATAGTTTTATAGATGTGAAATTTGATGGAGTTCGTATTAATCAACATCCTGAATACCCAGAGGTTTATGGTGTAAATTTATTTCAAATTTGGAATTCTCAAAATTATAGTGATGAAGGGTATTTATTTTTAATGATTGATTATGAAGATGAAAACAAACCTTTGATTTATGTTCGTGCATGGCATGAAAAACCAATAATGGTACGCGGTTCAGGTACTGTAATCGATATGAGTATGTTTGAATTAGTAAAATAGAAATGGATAAAAGAATCAATAATCGGAAAAGTGCCTTAGGTCTTGGAGTTCGATACTTCATTTTAATTATATGTTTAAGTGCTGGAAATAGTCTTAAAGCAGGATCCTTATTTGATACCTATTTCAATGAGTGGATAAGCAACGTTCAGTATAAAAAAGCAGTAGAACACACTTTTTTTACAGTAATGCCTTATTCTGAGCTAATTTATGTGGGTAAAGATTCAGCGCAGTATTTAATTCATAAACAAGCTGATGGAAAAGCATTTGCTGTTGAAAAACTATTTGGTGCTAATGCAAGCGAATTAACAAGAAATTTGAATAATCAGTTTGCTGGTTTTGTTGCATGGAGTTTAGAAAACAAGTATTCAGATTTATTTTGGTCTTATGTAAATACACCATCAATACTTGTAAAATCAGGTTTAGTCGCTTTTAATAAACAAAAAAACGATTCAGTGTTCAACGATTTAGCCTCAGGTAAACTTGATTTTACTTGTACAGATAGGAATAAATACGAATCACATATTTATATAATAACACAAGATAAAAAACGAGACACCTTAATCACGCTCAGTATTCAAGCTAAATTGTTAGATGTTACAGGAGGCGATCAAAATAGTTATTCACTCTATCTAGCTGATAATGTAGAACATGGGAAAGTTCAAAAAGCGCATGGTCTTGTGGAAAAGTCTAGCTCAATTGTACCTTTTCGAAAAGGGCTAGTAACAAATGAAACGCAAGATTTATTAGTAGAGTTGACAAAAGACGAACAATTTGCGAGAAAAATCATGCTTTCATGGTTAAATGCAACATTTGAAAAAACGCTCTTTTCAAGCAATGCATCTGTTAATTTATCAATAGCTGCAAGAGACACGTTAAAAATTAACGTTTCAGAGCAACCAGAAGAATTCTGTAATCTGATTAAAAATAATTTATCAGCCTATGGAGAAATTGCCGCAATTGGGTTACTTTCAGTGAAAGAAAGTACAATAAATGAGAAAAAAATGAGGTTTTTATTGCTTATGAGACAAGAGCAATTAAACTATGAACATGTGGTTAGAATTGATCATACTGTTCAAAAAATTAACGACTTATGGGTTTCAAATTCAGTTGAAATCTTATTAATGGCATTAAATCCACCAGGAAAAATAAACAATTAAACCTATGAAGCGCAATATTATATCAAGTCAATTGCTAAAATTAGTTTCACTTTCGGTTTTTATACTAAGCCTATTACAGCTTGACTTAGCATCTGCACAAAATGTATTAAAAAAAGGAAAGCTTTCCGTTACGTTCAATAAAGTTGAAAATCCGCCTGAGTTTTTAACTCCACCGTTAGATACTGATGAAAATAATGAATCTGCAGGGATTATCTACTTCTCGATAAGTGATAAATCTCGTAAATTTTTTAAAATTGATGATATCCAAAATTGGATTAGTAATGATTTATTGAAAATTGATGGAGTAACTTATGATAAGTCTCAAGTACGAATTGAAGGTGAAAAAATCCGTGTAAAATTTAGATTAGAGTACTTTGGGCGTGAAGACAAATTAGATAAGCGAATTAGAATTGAAACAAATGATTTTTCTTATGTAGGCACACTTGGTTTTTATAAATTAAAACTTGCTTTTTACACAATTGATATTCAAGAAGAACCACAATATGACAGAGATATTTTTGGAGCAATTTCAGTTATTGTTCCCGATGCTGATGGAGCGAATGTATCAATTAAGGATCAGGCAGGATTCAATCAATCGTCTACAATTAAAGGTGGTTCTGCCATATTTGAGAAACTCAACGAAGGGATTTATACTGTAACGGTAACAAAAAGTGGATTTCAGACAGAAACGCGCCAAGTGACTGTTAAACCAGGAACAACTGCTACGCCAGTAAGCTTAGTCTTAAAAAAGCAAACCTTAGTTTTAGCCATAAAATCAAATATTTCTGGTTTCGATATTTTAATCATTGATGATCGTGGGCAAAATGTTTATCAACAATTTGATAAATCCTCAGGTTTGGTTATTGATTTAGTACCGGGTAAATACACTGTTAAAGTGACAAAACAAGAGTATAAAGATGACACTAAAAGTGTAACGTTGAGTACAAGTAACGAAACCGTTACCATGTATTTAGAAAAAAGCGCAAAACCACAACCGATAGTTAAACAAGAAAAAAGCTCTAATACTTGGGTATATCTACTCTTACTTGGTGCTGCGGGTGGTGGAGCCGCATGGTACTTTACACAAGGTGGTGGCGGAACAACAGGAGGTGGTGATTATGGTTCACCGCCAGCTTTGCCAACATTGCCTTTATTTCGGCGCTGATTAAATTAAATTATTAAAAATTAATCACGTTAGTTTTAGAAAAAATTTCAACAAAAAAACTTAAAAAACAATCGTATGAAATCGTTTATCGTAGCTTTAATTCTAATTATCGGTTTTTCGAATTTATCTGCTCAAACAACACATATTGTAGATAATAATGCTAGTGGAATTGGTGATTTTATCAAATTAAGCGATGCTATAAGTGCTGCAGCTTCAGGTGACATTATTTTATTAGTTCCATCGCCAACTACGTATGGTGATTTATCCTTAACATCTACAGGTAAACAATTAACCATTGCCGGTGGTGGTTTTAATGGTTCTACAGGTATGATTACAAAACTAGGTGCTATATCATTAAATGGTGGTAGTGCTGGTAATACAAATTTAGATAAATTCGTATTAGGTGGATTTGAGTGTAAATCAATAGATGTGAAATTTGTTGATAGCGTTAAAATTAAAGCGGTTAAAACTACAGAAGTTATTTCTTCAACGAATTACGAATTAAGAGTTGTAAGCTCAGTTGGAGCAGAAATTGAATATGTAACTACAGGTAACGCTTTATTTACATCTAATCATGAGTTTAAAGTATTTCACTCCGTTTTTATTGAAAAAGTAAATACGACTGGTGTCGAAATTCAAACAACAAATGGGTTCATTTTCTCCAATTCATTTATTGGATACGGAACAGGTAATGATAATCATTTATTATTAATTGACGAAAGCACATCTGGAAACTTTAATAATAATGTGATTTATAAACTTACAGGTGGCTGGAAACGTATAGATTTTGGTGGAGCTGTGACCGTAACAAATAATATTATTTTTGACCCTACTTATTATTATTTCGAAGTGAAAAATGGGCAGAAATTTTTAAATAACACATTTTATTTAGCTGGAGGTTTGCAGTATTTAACTATTTCTGACGGTATTTTAGATGTTGATGGAAATAAATTTGAGAACCCAACCATACCCATTACAAATTATACAACTGGGTTTATTTTAAAGCCTACAGATGGTTCTCCAGTTATCGATTCTGGCTCTGGGAATGATTTTGATGGAACAGTTGCAGATAGAGGCGTTTATGGAGGTTTAGATCCGATGCCAGATGTTTTGCCAACTAATGCAGTCGGTGCATCAGTTGTACCGAGTATTACCAATATGTCGCTTTCTCTACCAACAGCTGTTACTGGTGGAAAAGTTATTTTAAATGTCTCAGGACAGTCTAAAAAGAATTAATTGCTTTAAACTCGAATCAGAATTTACAAGAATGACTAATGTAAATTCTAAATTTGTATTTATATGAAAATCAAAGCATTAGCTATAATTTTACTTGGTTTAAGCTGCTTTCAAATTAGTAAAGCCCAAGAACTAGCGCCACCTGTGTTATTAGAAACACTCGAATATTATATTGATACAGATCCCGGAATGGGAAATGGCACTAAGATCGTTTTAAATGCTCTTGAAACCACAGTTGATTCAGATAATATTGAAATTGATATTAGTAACTTAAGCTATGGTTTTCATAAACTCGTAACGAGATTTAAAGACAAAGATGGTCAATGGGGAATTCCAAAATTACTTGTTTTTTACGTTCCTGAACCTCGCCAAGAAACTATGATTGAAAACGCTGAAATCTTTTTTGATGATAAAAAAGATTTCAGTCAAGGTTCATCTTTATCCTTAACGCAAGGCTTAATAATTGATATAAATTCTGAACTAGATATAAGTCAATTTAATCTAAATCCTGGTTTTCACACGGCTTATGTTCGGTTAAAAGACACAGAAGGGTCTTGGGGGAATTATAAAAGTCAGATGATATATTTACCAAAAGAACGAAAACAGGTCAATATTGATAAAGCAGAATATTTTTATAATCAAATTGTCGCAACCGGATCAGGAACTTCCATTGAACTTTCTAGCGGCGAAAACGGAATAGTAAATGTTGAAGGACTTCAGCTAGACACGCCTGAGAAATCTGGGTTCAACCGTTTATTTGTTCGATTTGGAGATTCTGATGGTGATTGGGGAATTCCACAAGCCGCAAGATTATATATGCCGAAAGAACGGAAAACCAGTTTGGTAACAGAAGTAGAATATTTTGTTGATAGCAAAACCATCCCTGGAGAAGGATTTGTCACAGAATTAAATGCTTCTGCATCGTTTTCTACAGATATTGAAATACGTGTTGAGAATTTAAAAACGGGATTTTCAAATCTTTATGTACGACTGAAAGATTCAGATGGAGTTTGGGGAGCCTATTATAAAAATTTAAGTTATTTGCCAAAATCAAGATCCGATAGTTCAAAAATTACAGGCCTTGAATATTTTATTGATACAAAGACAGTTCTTGGAGATGGAACCCAAGTCTCAATTGAAGCCACAAATTCGATGAGTGAATCTATAGAAATTCCAGTTGAAAATCTAAATGTAGGTTTTTCAAAAGTTTATGTCCGTTTAAAAGATCAAAAAGATAATTGGGGAAATTATACTTCACTTTTAACTTATGTAAATACAGGTAGAGCTGAAAAAGCAAAAATTAAAGATATTGAATATTTCTTATCAGGATCTTCAAGACCAAATCAAGGTTCTGGAACATCATTAACTGCTGAATCGAGTTCAGGTGTTTTTGATTCTGTTTCAGTAGATGCAAAAGCTTTAATAACCTTAACGCAAGGTTTAGGTGAGCATGCCGTTTATGTAAGAGCTCAAGATACAGATGATGTTTGGGGCATTCCATATCCTTCTTTTGTATCTATTACAAATCAACGAATGATACAGGGCGTTTTAAGTCAAAATGGGACCGTTCTTGAATATAAAGAAGTGTCTTTATATTTGGATGGAACCTTTGTAAAAAAAGACACAACTCTTGATTATGGCTTGTATTCTTTTACAGATGTTAGTGCTGGAAGTTATGAAGTTAGGCTAGATACAGATAGTGATATTTCTTTAGGTAGAGAAATATCAAGCTACGGATCAACAGGTTCATTTAGTGTTTCTGAAACTACAAACCAACTTGCTTATAAAGACATTACCGTTATTGCGCCATTACACGTTAATGCTGTTACACCAACAAATTACGACTCTAGAATACGTTTAAATAATCCAATTGAATTAAGTTTTAACGGTAAGTTTAAACCCTCTACAATTAGTAATGAAGATGTAAGTCTTATTTCAGATTGGAGAGGGAATTTACCCTTCAATGTTTCTAAGCAATCAAATGATAGTGTTATTACCATAACTCCGTCTATTCAATATTTACCTGGGGAAAAAATTACAGTTTATTTGGCCACAGCTTATGAAGCCGCTGATGGACGACAAGTTTTACCTTTTACCACTCACTTTAGATCACAAGTTTCTAATGGTGGAACAACTTTTGCAGATCCTGTTGATATGTTAATCCCACGTGATAATCAGTATCCACCTGTTTCAAAATCTCTTTTAGTCGCAGATATGGATAAAGATGGCGACTTAGATTTACTTCATTATTCAACACATAATTATACTGATACTTTGTTGATTTATTATAATAATGGAGATGGTGTTTTTAATGACATCCAAAAGAAAAAGCTAATTACACAATTAAAAGAGAATTTTGAAACACAATATTTTAATAGCTATATCTTTATTGGAGATTACGATCGAGATGGTGATATTGATGTAGGGGTTTATCATTACGACCAATCTACATCAAGTTCTAATGGTAGTTTTACTGTTTATAAAGTTCAGCTGTATTTATATAAAAACAATGGAACTGGAACGTTAACTTTAGATGGTAAATTTGAAGTCGACCGAGCTTCAGTAGTTGAAAATACAAAGTTTGTCTACGATAATTATTCTGGAAAGCCAAGTATTTTTGTGCCTGCAAGCAGATATGATGAAAATGCTTTATTGTTAGGAATTGAAGGAGATGCAGAGTTCACCGAGACTAAACTACCATTAAATGTGTCTAGTAGATATTTTGTAAATTTTGATGCAAAAGATATAACTGGGGATGGACTTCTAGATCAGATTCCAGTTACTTATAATTTGAATTCACAAACATTTTTTGTTGGCGATCAAAATGCCCCTGCTGATTTGTTTGTAAATGAAAGAAGTTACCAACGAGTTAACGATGTCTATCATCATATTTTTGAAGATTTCAATAGAAATAATAGACTCGATATTGTCACTTTGGGGATAGGGAATACAGCAAGTTTTAGTTCTGATGAAAGAAATGCTGAATACATGGGAACTCGTTCTAATTTCTCATTATCTAGTTTTGGTACGATTAATGGTTATTCGGTTGGCGATTTAAGTAATAATGGAAGATTAGAGCTTGTTGTAGCTCGTGGGAATAGAATTGATACCTATTCTTATAATGCAAGTAATGGATTGATGGCTTCGCAAGGAGAAATCGCCAATTTTACATCCGGATATCATAGTTTTCCAAGTCTTGCGGATTTAGATGGAGATGGAGATTTGGACTTGGTTTATAAAACAGAATATGGAAACCTTTCTAGAATTCATGTTCGCATAAATAGTAGTGTTTCTACAAATAATAAACCGACTGTTGCGAATACAATTACCGATAAAGATTATCGCTTAGATGAAGGTGTTCAAAGTATTTCTATAGAAAGTGTTTTTAGTGATGAAGATAGTGATCCTTTGATTTACACCGTTCAATCGAGTAAAACTTCTGTTGTTACTGCCGAATTAACTGGAACAGATTTAGCCTTAACTCCTGTTTCAATTGGTAATAGTACGATTACTCTTTCGGCAGATGATGATAAAGGTGGAGTTGTTACAACGGAGTTCATTATCTACATCAATTCGCCAGATAATTACACCCCAAGATTAGCAAGCCCCATTTCAGCTCAAGAATTAAGAATCGGTGATGATTCAGTAAATGTAAGTTTAACAACGGTTTTCACCGATCCAGATGAAGGTGATGTTTTAACGTATTCCGTTGAAAATCCAAATTCCTCAGTTGCTTTGGCAACAATTTCTGGAACTACCTTAACCATAAAAGCAGTATCTGTGGGTTCTGTTACGATTACCGTAATTGCTAATGATGGTAAAGCTTCTGCTGAGAATGACGTTTTAGTAACTATTCTACCAAGAGAAAACAGAGCACCTGTACTTTCAAGTGCCATTTCTAACGTTTCAATAAATCTAGGCGATGCTGCACTAGAAATAGATCCAACACAGCATTTTACGGACCCAGATACAGATGAATTGATTTACTCCATTGAAACAAATAATACGAATATTGCCAATGGATCCTATAATTCAACTTCCAAAAAAATATTAGTTACTGCAGCTGGCGCTGGTTCAACTACTTTAACAGTAACTGCAAAAGATCCTGGAAATAAAGAAGTCCAAACTAGTTTTAATGTATCTGTAAATGCAAAACCACGGCAAATTGCAACACTGCCAAAAATATTCTTAATTGTTGGAGGGCAATCTGCATCATTCCAATTAAACGAATTGTTTATTGATGATAATGGTGAAACAATGACTTATGAAGTTTCAACGGCAAATAGTAGTATAGCTTCTGCAGCAATAAATTCATCTGGTGGAAATAGAATTGTCAGTTTTACTCCATTGTCTGAAGGCCAAACAACGGCAAGCTTAAAAGCAAAAGACGCAACCACTGAATCGGAAGTCATTACAGTTGAAATAAGTATAAAATTAGAAGATTTTGCAACCCAATCCTCAAGTGATGGAGATTCCTTCTATACTGATGGTATAACAGTCAAAAATTGGTGTTTATTTTCAGTTCCAGGAACGGGCGTAAATACGACTCCATCCACGTTATTTAATGGAGCAGTAGGAACAGATTATAGGCTTTTTGTATTAACTAGTAGTGGTGAATATTCTGATCAATCTAATGAAGCTGGATCGGTTTTGAGTCCAGGAAGTTCAGCATGGTTTAAAACGTTAGCCTTAGATCAAGCATTTACACTTCAAACCCCCGCAGGTAAACGAATAAAAGAACGTGAATATGCAATAAATTTTTCACAATGGCGATTTATTTCAAATCCTTATGAAGTAGATGCGTTTTGGTACTCCTCAGATAGTAATCAATTGATTTGGAAGTTTTCACCAAATTCACAAGCTTGGTCTGCTGTAGCTAGTAATGAAAAACTAAAACCGTGGACAGGTTATTTAGTTTATAATCCAGGATCAGCAAGTATTTTTATTACACCAGATAAAACGCAATCTACAGCATCAGCTCTTAAAACTGAAGCTGCTTCGCAAGAAGAAATACTTACAACAATTGATGCTCAAATTTCTGTTGGAAATCAAACATTAAGAATTTCAAATAACTCTTTATCAAAAGATGTGTTTGATAAATTTGATAGACCTTTGCTTCCTGGAACACCAGATCAAAAAGTTCAATCTGCGTACATAAAAAATTCAATGGTTGCCTTAAGTGATGATTTTCGTCCTAATAGAGAAACAGTGGAAGAACAAGTGTTAGACTATAGAACGATTGTAGTTCCTAAAGGAAACGAATTTATTACTTGGACGAATTTATCAAGTAATGAAGATCATGTTTTAGCGCTTGTAAATGATGAAACTTATCGCATTTTAGCTCCTGGCGATTCCATGAAAATCTTCCAAAATGGTAAAGAAAGAGAGTTTAAGGCATACATTGGAACAAAAGAGCAGATTGAAGCAAATGTTCTCCCAGAATCTCCACTTTTATTTGATAATTATCCAAATCCATTCAACCCAACATCAACTATTCGCTTTGCACTAAATAAAGCGGGAAATGTAAAATTATTAGTATTTGATGTATTGGGAAGAAAAGTCTCAACCTTAGTGAATTCAAGCATGCAGCAAGGATATCATACTGTTCAATTTAATGGCATTGGATTATCAAGTGGAGTTTATTTGTATCGCTTACAAGTAAATGATCAGGTCGTATCTGTTAAAAAAATGACCTTAATTAAATAAGTATCAAACAAGTAAATACATCATTTGTGGTATTTACTTGTTTGATACTTATTTTTTTCTTTATTAAAATTTTCAAAACATATCCATTCACAAATCATAGAGAAATGAGATCTATTTTTGCCTTACTATTTTTAGTTTTTATATCGTTTAAAACCCAAGCACAAACCACGCATATTGTCGATAATAATGATAATGGAATTGGTGATTTTTCAACATTATCTGCTGCAATATCTGCCGCTTCTTCTGGTGATATTCTTCTATTAGTTCCTTCGGTAGATTCTTATGGCGATTTAACTGTATCGTCAACTGGTAAACAATTGACAATTGCAGGGGGAGGTGCAAATGGTGGAGATGCATCAACAACCTTATTAGGTGCTGTGAAACTGGAAGGTGGAAATACTGCCAATACAAATCTTGATGGTTTTGTATTAGGAGGTTTTGTCTGTAAATCTGTTGATGTAAACTTTGTTGATAATGTTAAAATTAAAGCAGTTAGAACAACTGAAGTAATAACAAGTACTACTGCTCATATTAGAATTAGAAATTCAGAAAACGCTGAGCTAGAGTATTTTTCATCTGGTTCTATTCAATTTAATACTACTCCAGGGTTAAAAGTATTTCATGGTATAGTGTATGAAGCTACTGGCGCTGCTATATTAGATATAGCTTCAACTGATAATTTTATAATTTCGAACTGTGCATTTAATGCTATTTACTCTGGTTCTATCAATTCAGGAACTACATGGTTAAATATTGATGATAATTCAGTTGGAAACTTAGTGCAAAATATTGTTGGAGCTAATAACAAAGTCTCAAGAGGAGTAAACTTTGGACCACATACAAATATTACAAATACTATTTTCCTAGCAGTGCATTTAAGTGGTGGTGAGCAAGGGAAAATGGTACTTTCAGGAGGCAGTTCATTTCAGAATAATACTTTTTTTGTTGGTAGTTATGGGGGGTTTACAAATAATACTACAGGTGGTATTTTAACAATTTCGAGTACAGAAGATGAGGATCATAATATATTATCTAACCCAAGTATTATTGATTATATCTCTTTTAAATTACCTGAAAATTCAACTGCTAAAGATTCAGGGTCTGGAAATGACTTAGATGGAACGGTTGCAAATCGAGGTATTTATGGAGGATTAGACCCAATGCCAGAAGAAGTGCCAAGTATTGCAATTGGCGTCTCAGTAGTTCCTACCATATCAAAATTACGTTTAAGCCAGCCTACTGCTGTTACTGGTGGGAAAGTAATTTTAAAAGTAACTGGTAAAGCAAAAAAGAATTAAAGTTTTACTCAAAAGGTGCATAATTAAATTTATCGCACCTTTTTTGTAAATAAGAGTCAAATCCTCAAAGTCGATATTGTTGGTTTACACTCGTAAAGATATTGTGCAATCGCCAATTAATTTGCTGTATTACACTTTTATGACTAAACTCAAAAGTGCTTATGAATTTACTCAATCTTAGATAGTATAAATTTGTGAATGCTAAATTTATTAGAGTTGCAAAATGTTGATTAAAGAAGTTTGAATATCTAGAAATTTTTTTATTCCATTTTTTGTAATTGATTAGCTAATATCAGTTAAAAATGAAATTGATTAAATAAACTTATGAAATGATTCTTTTTTAACTGAAGTATTAAATCTTTCTAGTTTTTAATTAACAGATAAACCAATACATATCATGAAATTTCACTCTTTAGTTATATTAATTGTATTCAGCTTTTTAAGTGTCAATGCACAAACAACACATATTGTGGATAATAATTCAAATAGCATTGGTAATTTTGCAAACTTGTCAGATGCAATAAGTGCGGCTTCAGCCGGTGATATCATCATCTTAGTTCCTTCTTTAAAATCCTATGGTGATTTATCTTTAAGCTCTACTGGAAAACAATTGACTATTGCTGGCGGAGGATTTAATGGTTCAAATGGCTTGGTAACTAAACTTGGGATCATTTCATTAAATGGGGGAAGTTCAGTAAATACTAACTTAGATAATTTTGTTATAGGTGGATTCGAATGTAAATCCATAGATGTAGACTTTGTAGATAATGTTATAATAAAAGCTGTAAAGACAACAGAAGTAATTAATTCTACTAATTATGAATTGCGTGTCAGAAATTCAGTTGGTGCAGAAATTAACTATGTAACTACTGGAAATACATTTTTCTCATCTAATGATAATTTCAAAGTATTTCATTCTGTTTTTATTGAAAAAGTAAATACTACTGCGGTTGAAATTCAAACTACTAATGGATTTATTTTCTCCAATTCTTTTATTGGTTACGAAACAAATACGGATGTTCATTTATTCTTAGTTGATGAAAGTACAACTGGTGATTTTAAAAATAATGTTGTTTATAATAATCTAATCGTTTGGAAACGCTTAGATTTCGGTGTTGGAGTTACTGTTACCAATAATATAATTTACAATGCAAGCTATTATAATATCGAGATCAAAAACGGTCTTAAATATGTAAATAATACGTTTTATGTACCTCAAGGTGTTGATAAATTGGTTGTTCCAGAAGGTATTATTGATGTAGATGGAAATAAATTTGAAGATCCAAAAATGGAAGTAATTACAAATTACACAAATGGACTCAATTTGACTCCAAAAGATGGTTCTCCGTGTATCGATTCAGGTTTTGGGAATGATTTAGATGGTTCACTTGCAGATAAAGGAGTCTATGGTGGTTTAGATCCAATGCCTTCGGTTTTGCCAGTTAATGCAATTGGTGTTTCTATTGTACCAAGTATTACGAATATGTCTCTTTCTTTGCCTAATGCAGTTACAGGTGGAAAAGTAATTTTAAATGTGAGTGGGAAAGCAAAAAAGAATTAATGGTATTTTTTAAAGTTAAAAGTGAAATAAACTTTGCTTAAAAAAGGGCTCAAATATGAGTCTTTTTTAGTTTTATCAATACGTGTTAACCTAAAACCAAACAGCATATCCTAAATTGATTCCTCGAAAAATTATACCTCCAAAATTGAGGCTTTGATAATTTAAAACAATAGCAGACTGTTGAAAATGATAGCGAAGTCCCGTTTGAATAAAATTGGAAGTTGTATTTTCGTAAATAGTTCCACGCCAGTTAAATTGAATAGAAACAGGCTTAAACCAATAATAGTCCGATTCAAAGCCGACTAGAAATCCTTTATAAGGATTACTTTTTATCGTTGTTCGTTCAAATCCCAGTAAAAAACCAGCTTCTGCATTAGGGAAATACCGCAATTTGCGTTCAATGGCGAAATTAAATTGATGCCTATAGGTGTTTGCTCCAACTTCATCCCAAATTCTGTAAGCAGAATGAAGTCCCCAATAGCCGTGAGAATATTCCGCAGAAAATCCGTAATTCGTATCCCAAGCTATTAATGGTGGTCTCGATAAATCTAAACTCAAGGTAAACGCAGAATTCTTTGTTGAGTTATAATTTCTTAAACCCATTGAATCGTAACCATAAGGATAATAAGGGTATGGATTATAGGTTAGGTAATTCTCAGTAGGATAATCTTTTTCGATATAAAACCACCAAAGGAAAAAATCACTAAATAAAACATCCATAATAAACTGAGCCGCACCTTCTCCCATTGAGTTTGCTGATGATGAACCTGAGGCATCACCAGTTTCTTTCCCTTTTAATTTATCTTCAACTTTATCTGTTTTTGATTGAGTGAATCCAATTATTGGGGAAGTGAATAATAAGATCACTAAAACGGTGAGTTTAAACATACGATTAGGTTTATGTTTAGTATATGTTGAATCTAAAATTATATGATTCAAAAACTATAATCTATAGCATCTTCATGTGAAAGAAGTTAAAGATTCTTTCTACTGATTAGAATTTAAATCAAAGCTAGCATGAAAACGTAAATATTGTCGCGAGTTAACATGTAGTCGAACATATTGGTAGTTAAATCGAGTATAATAGACCATTCATTTGTTGCTACAGCTGGTATTAATTTAGCTGTAAAGGCATCAGCTGGGAAAGATTGAGAATACGGGGTGGATTTTGCACTATTTGCCAAACCACCATAATAAGAAATCGAATCAGGTGTCCCGTCTTCATTCCTGTGATCGTGTTTAAATAGTCGTTGCTTAAAAACAATATAAGTAATTGATAATATTGGATATAAATTGACTTTTAGTCTATTTTTCCGTATATTCTTTTGCAAGAAACCCATTAAATCACCCTTTTTTCTTGCAATTTATGAT